>Ga0157373_10000021_pt1 | contig 165522 bp, 114 predicted proteins | sample C65metaG_FD_113460 | JGI IMG/M metagenome (GOLD analysis project Ga0157373, IMG submission 113460) | Corn rhizosphere microbial communities from Kellogg Biological Station, Michigan, USA - C6-5 metaG | ecosystem: Host-associated > Plants > Roots > Rhizosphere > Soil | place: USA: Michigan...
ATTTGAAGCACCTTTGCCACCCGATTTCGATACAGCTTTAAATAAATGGAGAAACTATATTGTAGAGCCTCAATAAATGCAGCAAGAGTACATTTTACATAACGACGAATTTATATTAAAAAATCAACCTATTATTACTGCTGATAACCGCAGTTTCAGGTATGGCGATGGTCTTTTTGAATCCATGAGAATGAGTAACGGCAAACTCAAGTTTGCCGAATTACATGCCGATAGGTTAAGGGCAGGGATGAAAGCCCTTAAAATGGAAGGAGCAACCTTGTTCGATGAATATTTTCTGAAACAAAAAACAAATGAGCTTTGTAAAAAGAACAAGCTTAAAGATAATGTAAGGTTCCGATTGTCTGTTTACAGGGCAGGCGATGGGTTGTATACGCCAAACAGCAACAAATCGGGATATGTATTGGAGGCATCAGCATTAACCGAAAGCACATACGAACTCAATAAAAAAGGATTAATTGTAGACGTATTTGATGAACTTACTAAGCCTGTTGACAAGCTCTCAAATTATAAAACATGTAATTCTTTGGTTTATGTAATGGCTGGGTTGTATAAAAAACAATATAACCTGGACGAAGCCTTTATCTTGAATCAAAATGGATTTTTATGTGAAAGCATCAGTTCTAATATTTTTGTGGTTTACGATAAACAGATTTATACACCGGCTTTAACAGAAGGTTGTATTGCAGGAGTAATGAGAAATGTGGTAATGAATATTGCCAAAACCAACGAAATTCCTGTAATACAAGCACAAATAAACCCAGAAGTGTTGAAAGAAGCTGAAGAAGTTTTTATTACGAATGCTTTAGGTGGTATTCGTTGGGTAATGGGCTATGGCCGTAAACGCTATTTTAACGAAGTGACTAAGTTGCTGAGCGACAAACTAAATGCACTTTAATTATAGACTGTAGTTGACAGGGCCTTGCTAGGGCCTTGATGGGGCTAAAGGCCCTAGCAAGGTTTATTCAACCCACGCTAAAACCCTACCTGTCAGGATAATTGTCTAATATTTTTAATAGTTTTTTGGATTCCTCCGGATAATCATTATTTGAATTTACCCGTTCTGAAGGGTCTTCTGCCAGATTGAATAATTCTATTCCGCTTTCTTTAGTTCTTCTAAGTTTCCAATCTCCCACGCGGGCTACTACCGGAACACCGTAATGGACGTAGTAAATCGGCTGATGCTGGAACGAAGCATTTTTTTTAGTAAATAATGGAGCTACTGATTGCCCATCAATTTTAAGACCATCGGGCAGTTTAGTGCCACTCCATTCGGCCAGGGTAGGTAATAAATCAACACTGCTAAAAAGTTGTTTCTGAACCTGCGCTTGGGTGTGCCCTTTCCAGTATAAAATGAATGGAACCCTTGTGCCACCTTCATAAGTAGTGGCCTTACTGCCTCGAAATACTCCGGCAAACCCGGCATGGTTCTGTCGGGTTTTACCATCTCCAGCCATCCTTTCAGGATAGTTAGTCCAGGGTCCATTATCGCTCGTAAAAATAAAAATAGTATTGTCGGCTAAGCCCTGTTGCTCTAATGTTTTCCAGATTTGGTTTAAACCCCTATCCATTTCGTTTATAACGTAACCAAGTTCCCCGCCATGTGTTAAGTCGCTGTTTTTCTTGTGGGCAGCAAAATATACAGGCAAATGAGGCATGTTGTAGGCAAGATATAAAAAGAAAGGCTCTCCCTTTTTTTGTTTTTTAATGTACTTTATAGCTTCATTGTTGTATAGTGATGTCAACGAGCTATCGGCAGGTTGATAAACTTCGGGTTTATAGTTCCGGTATAGTTTGATGGTAGTATCGGTTTGCACATATGGGCTGCGGTAATCGTGGCTATATAGCAATCCGTAATAATTATCAAAACCTTGTTCCATTGGCAGGTTAGCCTTTTTATCGCCCAAATGCCATTTACCAATCATGTTGGTTTTATACCCGCCTGTTTTTAAAATTTCGGCCATTGTAAGCTCTGAGGCAGGTAAACCCTGATTGGAACCAGGCCCTAAAGGTGCAGGGATATTGTATCTGGTAGGGTATCGACCGGTAAGAAAGGCCGCACGTGATGGCGAACAGGTTGGAGATACCAGTGCAAAATTGGTTGCTTTAACTCCTTTGGCAGCCATCTGATCTAAAAAAGGAGTTTCAATAACCGGATTACCATAGCAGCTTAAATCAGCGTAGCCCATATCATCTGTTAATACAAAAACAATATTGGGTTTTTGCTGAGCGGATATATTTTGAAATGATGCAAAGGTAAAACTTGCGATACTAAACAAGGTTTTTAATAGTGTTGATTTTCGCATAATAAAACTAACTATATGGATGCTGATTAAACAGGTAGGTAATGTAATAAAATACATCCATTATCAAATACTTGTATACAGAAAAAGCCAACCATATGGTCAGCTTTTTCCGTGTTTAAACCTTGCTCTTTACAGCTTAATCAGCATGTAAAGTATCTTTATGTTCTTCTGGTTTATAAGAAGCCTGCAATTCTGCAAGTTTCTTTTTACCATAAGCTAGCTTAGTAATTAGCACAAATAACACAGGAACAATAAATATGGCAAGGATGGTTGCCGAAAGCATACCGGCAGCAACTGTCCAGCCGATGGTCATCCTTGAGACTGCTCCTGCACCATGAGAAATAATCAATGGAATAACTCCTAATATAAAGGCCAGAGATGTCATGATAATTGGACGTAAACGAAGCTTTACTGCTTCAATTGTAGCCGCAATTAACTCCATACCCCAATCCACACGTTCTTTCGCAAATTCGACAATCAGGATCGCATTTTTTGCAGAAAGACCTATCAGCGTAATCAAACCAACCTGTGCATATATGTTATTGTCGAGTTTTGGCAAAAATGTAAGTGCCAGAATAGCTCCAAACAAACCAAGTGGCACCGCCAGAAGGATAGAGAATGGAACAGACCAGCTTTCATATAGTGAGGCGAGTAGCAGGAATACGAAAACAATAATCAGTGCAAAGATTAATGTGGTACTGTTACCCGCTTCCTTTTCCTCTAAACTCAAACCAGAGAAATTATAGGAATAATTTGCCGGTAGGGTTTGTGCTGCCACTTCCTCCATTGCCGTAAGGGCATCGCCAGAACTAAAGCCGGGTTTAGCAGCTCCGGTTACCTCAATAGATCTGAATAAGTTAAAGTGGTTAATAATGGAAGCTTTCTCTACTATGTTGTAGCTTACTATAGAGCTTAAGGGAACAGAGACTCCCGATGAATTTTTAACATACAGACCATTCAGGCTCTCAATACCTTTTCTGAAATTGGTGTCGGCTTGGGTAACAACGCGGAAATTTCGTCCATACTTAGTAAAGTCGTTTACGTAGCTACTTCCAAGATATGCGGAAATAGTGCTATAGACGGTGCCTATTGAAACACCCATTTTCTTAGCCTGGTCACGATCAACATGGACCTGATAATTTGGAGTTCTGGCGTTAAATAGGGTATAGGCCATCGCAATTTCCGGTCTCTGATTGGCAGCTGCAAGAAATTTCCCTACGTTGGCTTCAAATTGTTTTATATCGCCGGTTTGTTTTTCCTGGATCTGCAACGAGAAACCACCACTAATACCCAATCCTGGAATGGGAGGTGGCGCGACAACTATTACACTACCGTCTTTGTCGCCTTTAAACTCCTGCGAAATGTTGGCAATCGTGGTAGCTACATCACCCGGCCTGTCATCCCAGTCTTTTAACTGTACAAAGAATGTGGCAGCATTAGATTTGAATGATCTGTTAAGGATGTTGATACCCCCAATTGATGTAACATTTTTTACCTCCGGGTATTTTTTCAGTATGGTCTCGGTAACTCTTTTGATTAATGCATCAGTACGCACTGCAGAGGCTCCCTCTGGCAAAGTAACACCCATCAAAAATACTCCAGCATCTTCATTGGGAATAAATCCAGATGGCTTCTTAGCAAATAGCCCAATGGTTCCAACATACAGACAGATCAGAATTATCACCATTAAAGGAGCCTTTTTTAAGGCCCATTTTACACCGTTTGAGTATTTGCTGGTTACATTGGCAAACCAAATGTTAAACTTAAAGAAGAACTTGTTTAATCCCCTTGAATCTTTGTTCAGGTTCATTGGGGTCAGCAGCAATGAACATAATGCAGGTGTTAATGATAACGCGATAAATGCCGAGATCAATACCGAAACTGCAATGGTGATGGCAAATTGCTGATACAACTGACCAACCATGCCGGGTATAAATCCTACCGGAATAAATACAGCTGCAAGTATTAATGCTATGGCAATTACTGGTGCAGTGATGTCTTTCATCGCCCTGCGTGTTGCATCGGGTGCCGAAAGTCCGTCGTGATCCATATAATGCTGCACCGCTTCTACCACCACAATGGCATCATCCACCACAATACCGATGGCCAGTACGAAACCAAACATGGTAAGTACGTTAATAGAAAATCCAAAAAGGGTAAAGAAGATAAAAGTACCTATTATGGAAACGGGAATCGCCAGAATTGGGATCAGTGTTGCTCTCCAGCTTTGAAGGAAGAAAAACACAACCAGCGTTACCAGTATTAATGCTTCTACAAGGGTGTGAACCACCTCGTTGATGGAAACCTTTACAATAGATACTGTTTCATAAGCTACAACATAATCCAAATCCTTAGGGAAAGATTTTTTTAGCTCCAGCATGGCTTTATCTATTCCATCAGCTGTTTGCACAGCATTACCACCTGGAGTTTGGTTGATGGCCATCATAGAGGACACCTTACCGTTTATCTTTGAATTGGTTGAATAAGCAAACTCTCCAAGCTCTACTCTGGCTACATCTCTTAGATAAACTGCAGAACCATCGGCGCCCGATTTCACTACAATGTCTCTAAACTGTTCTTCAGTACTTAGGTCACCATCAAGAATTACCGAGAATTCGAAAGTTTGGTTGCTGTTTTGAGGAGGGCCACCTACCGTACCACCTGGAATTCTTGAGTTTTGCTCTGCAATTGCAGCCGAAACATCAGCAGGAGTTAAGTTCAATCTTGCAAGTTTATTGGCGTCAAGCCAGATCCTCATACTAAAAGGCTGACCAAATGCCTGCACATCTCCAACACCTTTAATCCTTAATAAAGCATCTTTTACGTATAAGTTTACATAGTTCGAAATGAATTTCTGATCGTAAGTGCCATTAGGGGAGTAAAGTCCAAGCACCATCAAAATATCGTTGTTTGCTTTTTTAGTGGTCACTCCTAAACGTCTTACCGCTTCGGGCAAAGCCGGTTCTGCAATGCCTACCCTGTTTTGAACATCGAGGGCGGCAACGTCTATGTTTGTACCCACATCAAAAGTAACGGTTATAGCCGAACGGCCGTCGGATGTACTGTTCGATGACATGTATTTCATGCCCGGAGTACCATTGATCTGGCTTTCTATTGGCGTAGTTACAGTTTGCTCTACAGTTTGCGCATCTGCACCGGTGTAGGTGCCACTTACAGTAACCGTTGGGGGTGCTATATTCGGGTATTGACTGATCGGTAATGTGGTAATCACAATTGTACCAACCAGAACAATCAAAAGGGAAATCACAATCGCTGTGATGGGTCGCTTTATAAATACTTCTGATATCATATCTCTGAATTCTTTAAATCTATTTTTTAACTGCGCCTGCTGCTGGTTGTGCTCCAGGGGCTGCATCAGCCGGAGCGGTTGTAACTACAGCACCTGGACGTACATTTTGTACACCATCTACCACAACTACTTCCCCTTGTTTTAGACCGCTTTTTACCACTACATTTTTGTCAAACTGTTTTCCCAGTTGGACAATGCGGGCTTCGGCTTTGCTGCTATCACCTACAACAAAAACATTAAATTCGCCCAGTTGCTCTATAACAGATTTGTATGGAATTACCAGTTGATGTTCTGATGCTTTATTTAAAGCTTTTAGATTTACAGTCATACCCGCAAAGAGTTTACCTTCTGCGTTTGGATAACTGATCCTTACTTTGATGGTTCCTGTTTGAGGGTCAACCGCACGATCGATAGCGGTTATGTGGCCTTGACCGGTATAAATACTACCATCCTGCAATTGAATGTTGAAAAGAGAATCTTTTACTGCTGCAGTGTTTTTTTGTAAACGTAAAAAACGAGGAATCTCGGCCTGGTTAACAGCAATGTCTACCGCTATAGGATTGTTGCTCGAAACCGTATTTAATAAAGTTGTACCAGGTGTTGCTAATGCGCCCAATTTAACCTGAGAGATCCCTATTGTTCCGTTTAACGGCGATACGATGATCGAGCGTTGTAAGTCATTAGTAGCAGAAGATAATTGTGCCTGTGCCGCAGCAACTTGCGATTCTGCATTTGCCAGATCGGTTAGTGCATAATCAACACGTTGCTTTGCTACTGCATCTTGCTCTGCAAGTCGGGTATAGCGATCAGCATCTTTTTTTGCTTTATCACGATTTGCTTTGGCAACAGCAAGATTTGCCTTAGCCGTATTGTTTGCTGCAATATATTTTGTGCGGTCAATTTCATAGAGTTTCTGACCCTTGGATACTTTCTGACCATCCTTTACATAGATGGCGGTAATGTAACCGCCAACCTGTGGGCGTAGTTCCACTTCGTTTAAAGCAACCACTACCCCAGGGTAAGAATCTGTAGTGATTACTTCCTGATCTGATACAGTGTAAGTGGTTACGGGTGTAGCGGGAGGAGGACCTTGCTGTTGTCCGGCATTTTTATCGCCACCGCAAGAGGCTAATGTAACTGTTCCAAGTATTACGATGCCTAGTTTTATGTAGTTAGTAGTATTCATTTGAGTTCTTATTAAATTACGTTAATTTACGATGATTGTTCCTAATGCTTGCTGTACGTCTAGTTTCGAAGAAAGCAGGCTGTATAATGAGTTTAAATAATTAAGCTGTGCAGTGCGCAGATCTGTTTCTGAGGTCATCAGATCCAGATAAGTTTTAATCCCCTCATCGTATTGAAGTTTAATGGTATTGTACACCTGTCTGGAGATATCAACGTTTGACCTTGCTGTTTTCCAATCGTTCAGATTTGCTTTATAAGTAGCCATTGCTTGCTCATATTGTGTATTGATCTGGTTTTTAGTGTTCAATAGATCAAGGTCAATTCTTTTTTCCTGCAATTCAGATTTTCTGATTTCCTGAATTCTTTTGGTTCCCTGAAAAATTGGGACACTTAATTTTAACCCGAATACAGAGCTAGGGAAAGATTTATCGTACAGATTGCTAAAGTCATTATTTAAATAATTGTAACTATAGTTTATAAACCCAGAAATTGAGGGCAGGTAGCTCCATTTATTATAGCTCGTATTTAAATGCTGCAATTGCTTTTGGGTTTGCAATAAACGATACTCAACCCTGTTCTCATAAGCCTGTTGTGCATTAGTGTCTATAAGAATGCCCTGTTCCATACTGTCGGACTTTAAGTTAAGACTAAAGTCTTTATCAGTACCATATCCAATGATCTCTTTAAGATAAGCGTATTTATATTTAAGCAATTCCTCAGTTCTCTTTTTATCTGCTTTGGAGTTGCTTAAGCTAATTTGTGCACGCTGAAAATCTGTTTTATCTACCAAGCCTTGTTCATACTGAGCAGAAGCATCTTTCAGTTGTTTTTCTAAACGGGCTATGTTTTCATTTATAATATTTAACTGTTCTCCGCTTGTAAGGATATCAAAATAGGCTTTACTTACATCTACAACGGTATTTATTTTAGTATTTTCTGTACTTTGCTTGTACTGTTGTCTGTAATATTTAGATGCTTTTGATGCCTGGATAAGACCTGCGTTTAGGAATTGTTGGTCGGCCTGTAGAGTTAGCGCTGAGGTATGCTTGGTACCAAAGGTAATGTAGTTGGTTTCACCATTCGTAGTAAGCGCATTTACCTGTTGCTTTAGGTTGTTATTATAATTTGCATTACCACTAATCTGGGGGAACCAACCCGATAGTGCAGATTTGATATCGCGTTCGCCAATCTCTTCATCGATCTGAGATTGCTTCACGCCCGGTCTGTTATTTAGTGCATAATCTATCACTTCCTGAAGTGTAGCATTGCTGAGCTGTTTATCATTGTTTACCGTTTGTGCTGCTAATTTTTCGGGCAGCAAGGCAGGTAAACCTATAAGAAGCATTACGAGTAATTTATGAATTTTCATATTTAAAAGGGGAATTGAGTATAGTTAAAGCCATTATATATATTATTGTCTTTTAATTCCGTCCCAAACAATCTGCACCACCTCCGTAATGTCCTCTTCAGAGTATATCATATGCTCTGATAATCTGAAGTTTGCAGCCGCAACTAACGTGCCTCTTATTGTTGGTCCGAGCAATCTTGGGTCTATTTTTTTAAAATATTCTCCATCTATTCCAGCTTGAAAAAAAGCGATTACTTTTTCTTTAAACAAAACACTGTCTTTTTCGGGGAAATTCTTTGCAAAAGGAGAGTTTATATATTGTTCAAGAAAGACCATTGCAGATTCATTTTTTATATAAAAGTTGTATTGGTTGATCATGAATCTGAAGAAACGATCCTTATAAGATTTTGATTCATCGTAGCCTTCAAGTATGGCTTCTGCCAGTTGATCTTTGGTTCTTATATAAAGCTCAACTATTAGTGTTTCTTTTGAATCAAAATAATGATATATGGTTCCTGCGGCTACATTAGCATGTTTCGCAATCTGACTCATAGGTGCACCATGAAACCCGTACTCTTTAACGAGTAGTAATGTGCTATTTAAAATAGCCTCGCGTTTGCTGTTGAAATTGTTTAATTGAACGTTCATTCGGTTACAAAGAAGATGAATATTTGACAGATATATAAATATATAAGCAGAATGTTACATATAAATGATTTATTGTTGATATAGAGAAATATCACTTTTTCCTGTAATTTTACATTAGTTATTGCAACTAATTCTTGAAATCAAACTAACGCCTTATGAAAATTATTTTCAGTTTCTTACTTTCTGTTTTTGTATGTTTTTCTTGTCTGTCGCAAACTCAAAAGATTGAGCTAAAGCTAACTAAAGGACAAACTTATACCCAGAAAACTGTAGCCAATACCATCGTAAAACAAACAATGAATGGTCAGGCGATAAATATTGATATGACCATAACCGGTCAAATGAAATATGTTGTTACAGATGATATCGCAGGGATATATAGTATGGATGTAAGCTATGTAAACTTGTCAATGAAAATAGTTCATCCAGGTGGCGAGTCTACTTTTGATTCTGAAAAGAACGATGAAAAAGATATTTTGTCTTCGGTTTTTGGTATGATGAAAAATAAATCTTTCCAAATTAAAATGACCAAGGCAGGTAAAATAACAGAGGTAAAGAATGTGGAGGCACTATATGCAGGAGTGTTTGAAAAGTTCCCCCAACTCACTGCTGAACAGAAAGAACAAATGCGGAGTAAGATTATGCAGTCGTATGGCGATAAGGCTTTTAAAGGTAATCTGGAAATGCTATCTGCGGTATTCCCAGATCGTGCAGTAGCAAAAGGTGATACCTGGAATGTAAAAACGGAATTGGAAGCCGGAATGTCTGCAACTTTAGACGGCGTTTATAAGCTTGATGAAATTACAGCAACAGAATTTGTTGTTAGTGGCGCATCTATGTTTGCCACAAAAAATAAGGATGTTTATACGGAAACTAATGGAATGCCAATAAAGTATAATCTGGCTGGCACTATGAATTCAGTTATTAAGATTGATAAGAATACAGGTTGGATAATTGAAGGAAAGATTAATCAGAATATTAAAGGCAGTATGGAGATTAAAGCAAATGATAAGATGCCTGAAGGTGTGACGATTCCTATGGAAATGACCAGTGATATGGTGTTTACAGATAAGTAGTTGTTTGATTTATTCTTGTAAGAACCTACCTTTATTCAACTTATAAATTAACACTTTTAATTCTCTCGTTTATGTTTAATCATTTCTTTTCCTTTAAAGGACATCTTTGTTCAATCAAAAAAGGAATCTGTAAGCCGTTGGGTGCTCTTTTGTTATTTGCTTTTATTTTCTCATGTAAAAAAGAAAAACCTGTATCTGCGGACGATGGTTCGCTTGAACCCCAACAGTTAATTAAAAATATTACCTCTGAACTCGCTGATGCTGATAGCATAAGTAATTTCATCAATGCGCTTAAAAAACTTTCACTTACTAAAGAGGAGGTATCAGATGGAATTACCGTGTTCGCATTTTTAAATGATGAAGTACCGGTTACTCCAACTATCGTTAGAGATCATATTATAAAAGGGTCGTTGAACCATTATGAATTATACAACAAAAGAATCTTTAGTGCTTTGAGTGGAAAGGAATTAAAGATTACTCGTGTTGCCGATACCATATGGGTAAATGGAGTGCAGGTGGGTGGTAAGCAAATCATATACAACGATAATGATGCAGTGCATGCAATAAAATCATCGCTGAGTCCTACAACCACAACTGATGAACTGCATACAACAACCATTGAAGTTACTGTATGGGATGGTTCTAAATGGAGTGTTACGAAACCTAAAGGAGAGGTAATTTCTGGAGCAACAGTGAATCTTTATGCTTCGCAAAGGGATTATGCCAATGGGAAGGTAGCTTATAGCGAAAAAACAAATGCTACGGGCAAAGCAAGCTTAAAGAGACTGGCTCCAGGAAGGTACTATATTGAAGCCTTTTATAGTAACAAAACGAATACATTTAGAAATGCAGTTGAACCGAACAATGGCTTTTATATGGGGTACGCTATTTCGGGAATCTTTCAATCAGATACTGATGTAAATACTGCAGCAAAACAGAATAATGCAGCTCCAGGGAATTTTAAATGGGTAGACCTTAACAATGATGGCGTAATTGATGGCAAGGACTATTATGGTTTACCATATGAAAGTACTTTAACTATTAGTGCCCTTACAAGAAAAACAGAGATTAGCATTGGATTTTTAAACAATAAGAAGCCTTAAAAAAAAGCCGGAATATTTTTATATTCGTGAAAACCGAATTATAAAACCTTTAGCTAATTGTATGAACCGCAGAAAATTTATTAATCTTAGTGCTATTGCAGGAGCAGTTTCTGTTGCGCCAACTACGTATGTGCTTGGAGAAACAGGATTATCAAAAGACAAAAAAGAAAAACGTTATCAAAAAGGTGCCAGTCCGTGGCCTGTTTGTCTGGATACTGCTACTATAAGACCTGCATCGTTAAAAGATAAAGTAAAAATAGCTGCTAAAGCCGGTTACGATGCAATTGAACCATGGGATGGAGAATTGCAAGAGTACGAAGCAAAGGGCGGTAATTTGAAGGACCTTGGAAAAGAAATAAAAGACTTAGGGTTGTTTGTGCCAAGTGTGATTGGTTTATGGAACTCACTACCTCCCACACAAGAATTGTTCGACAAATCTTTGAAAGATACACGCAATCGAATGCGCATGGCTGCAGATATAGGCGCTCAGCATATTCAAACCATTCCTGATACAGCTGGAGATAACTTTAATCAGAAATGGATAGCGAATAGATATAAAGATATTATTGAAATTGGCTTAAAGGAATTTAACATTCACCCTGCCCTTGTGTTTGTAAAATATCAACCCGTAAAAACATTGGGCCAGGCAATGGGGATTGCTTTAGATGCTAATCATCCAAAAGCGATGGTAATTCCTGATACTTATCATATGTATATATCTGAAGGTGGTTTTGAAGGGCTGAAACTCATCAATGGCGATGCTATTGCTATATTCCAATTCTCAGACGTTCCTTCTTCCCCGGCAGCGGTTGCCGACTTGGGAGATAAAGACCGTGTTTTTCCCGGTGATGGAATTCTGCCTCTGCCACAGATTTTCAAAGACCTTAAATCAACAGGTTTCAAAGGCTGCATTTCTCTGGAGCTTTATAATCCCGAATATTATAAGCAGGATTTGCAAAAAGTAGCAGAAACAGGATTAAGAAAAACTTTAGAGGTGCTTAAGAAAGCAGGAGTATAGAGCATCTATCTGTAAAAATTTTATCTCAAATTGATATATACCAATATTAATAAAAGCTTAGATTTGATTGTTGGATAAGCTAGTAATGCTTTTTTGCCATTAAATACGCGCTCTTATTATGAGGTTTATATTGCTGTTGATTTTACTCTGTTTAAATTTTAGTGCTTTTTCTGAAATTTTTGTAGTGACCAGCAATGCTGATAGTGGTCCTGGTTCGTTAAGGGAAGCCCTTCAGAAGGCTGCAGCAAACGGTGTGGGCCAGAAAGATTATATTCATTTTAATTTGCCGGGCTCAACGGATGCTCAGAGAACAATTATCTTAAGTGCAGAGCTACCTAGAGTTACATCAAATTTAATAATTGACGCTACTACGCAACCTGGTCGATTCCTGGGAGTTAGTTCTTCGAAAATTATAATTAAACCAGATAGAAGTACTTATCAGGCCTCACTTTTATCTACAGCTGCATTTTTTATCGCGGAGGCACACGATGTTGAAATTTATGGATTTTATTTTACAGGTTTTTTTTACATCCGAGATCAGTATGGTAATTTCTCTAATGCACAATCTTGTGGTGTGTTCATAATATCTTGTAATAACATAATAATTGGAGCGCCACATAAGGGCAACATATTCACATATAATGATTACGGATTATTTGTTAGTGCTGTTAACGATAATTCATATTCAATGCAACTCTCTACAAATATTAAAGTTCGTTCAAATTGGATAGGATTAGAGGAAATGGGTAATTTTTATTCGCCTCCATGGTTTAATCCAACCGGGATGTTAATCAGTGGAGGCGTGGGCACTGAGGTTGGTGGATCCACAGAAGAAGAGGGAAATATTTTTGGGGGATATTTTTATCTTGGCCTTGGCCTTGGAGGGGAAGGAATTGTAGCTAGTAACAATAAATTTGGGATAGATATTAATGGCAAGACTGAGGGTGTTGTAAGAATTGAAGGGAGTGGCGAGGGGTTGATTTTTAAAGATAATGTGGCTAGCAGTTTTTATATTCAATTGAGCTATCTTAAAAATTTTAAGGTTACAGGAAATAAGGATTTAGTTAATATCGGAGTATTGTCATCTGATCTTGAATTGTATTTTTGTGAAAATGGTCAAATAGGAACTGATGATGATGCTGACAAAAATATTTTTCGACTCTCGTTAACAGCGATAAGTTCTTTTGGTGGAAAAAATATAGAAATTAGAAAAAATAGCATTATATGCACTAAAGGCGCTTATGCCGCTGTTCATGACGAAATGCCCGAAATTGAGGTGCTTGTTAATAATGATGCAGAATATTCTGGAAAAACTAACCCCAACGCTGATATTTATATTTATAATGACAATACGAACTGTGAAATCTGCAATCCTGTAGAATTTTATAAAAAGATAAGAGCAGATGCAATGGGCAATTGGAAAATTATCGGAGATTTTAGCAGAAATCGATTTGTTGCAAATAGCACATTAATTAAATCATCTTCGGAGTACACCCAGCCAGCAATTTTACCTAATAGTTCTGAATATCCTAATTCCATCATTAACCCAACCTGTGGATTGAAAAATGGCTCAATAAAATTGTTGAGTATAAAACATGTGCTGAAAATTGAGTGGTTTGATGATAAAAATCTAAAGATAGGTGAGGGAGCGGAAATTAAAGAATTAGGCCCTGGTAAATACCGTGCAAAATTATCTAATGGAAAGTGCTTTGTCAATTATGATAATATTTCGCTAATCAATTCGGAACCATTTTTTGATGACCAAAATTTACAAATCACAAATCCTGGTTGTGGAATTAAAAATGGCTCAATTGAAGGACTAATAGCGGGATCTACTGACGGAAAAGAGTTAGAGTTAAGGTGGTTCGATAAAAATAATATTGAGGTAGGGACGGAAAGCACTATTTCAGATCTCGGGCCTGGGGAGTATAGACTTATTGCTAAGGACAAAGAGAATTGCACTAAAACTTACGGCCCTGTTATTTTAACTAATCAAAGCGGCCCCTCCATTGACCTATCCAGCGCCATTTTTAAAAATGCAACCTGCGATGGCTCTAATGGTTCTATAACCAACGTTAAAGTAACAGGAACTGGAAATATTACTTACACCTGGAAAAATGCTGCAGGAGTAACTGTAGGTAATACAAGAGACCTAATAAATGTTCAATCAGGCTGGTATGCTCTCGAAGTGAAAGACGGAACGGCATGCCCTGTTTTAGGATCTGCTCCCGTTCAGGTCAAAGAGATAAATGGAATTATTATTGATGAAGCCAAGGCTGTAGTTGTGCCTATTGCGTGTAGTGCATCAACGGGTGGAGTAAGGGGTATATTAGTTAGCGGGGCAATTACTTACAAATGGGTGGATGAAGGCAATCATGAGGTAGGGCATTCTCTGAATCTTACGGGAGTTGGTATTGGAAAATATCGTTTGTTAGCAAGCAATAATAGTGGATGCACCAAGCAAAGTAAGATGTATGAGATAAAGGAATTAGCTACTACACCGTTTGATGTATATGCTATTGGCGGAAGCAGCTCTTATTGTCATGAACCGAATGGATCAATTATTGTCGAGGTTAAAGGTATTCAGCCTCTAAAATTTAAATGGGTTAACTCGTCAGGAGTAACAGTTGGAAACTCGTCGATTTTAACTGCTACTGACGGAAAATATAAATTATATCTTACTGATAATAATAACTGCGAATCCTTCTACAGAGAATTTTCAATATTAAACGTTGCTGAAGCTGTGATAAATCGTGGCGAAGAAAAAGTCACAAACGACCAATGTAATCTAGGCAAGGGAAGTATTAAAGCTCCTGGTATTTCCGGAACGCCTCCATATTATTATTATTGGTCAGACAGTAATGGTCAGTCAATCGGTTCTGGATCAGTTCTTGAAAATATTTCCGCAGGTAATTATTCGCTTATGATTGGTGATGCACTTACTTGTTCGAGACAAACCATTCTGTATACTGTTTTAAATGAAGATAAAATCTTATCCCCTCCAATATTAAATGATTTAAAGATTTGTGCCGCTGGTGATGCTTTTATTCAGGTAATGCAACCCGGAATCGGCACTTATGTCTTATATAATGAAAATGGAATCCGTTTAGATCAAAGTGCCTCTGGGACTTTTAAGGTTAATATTATAAATAGCCAAAACTATCTTGTTAAACAAATTGTAGGATTATGTGAGAGTCCGGCTGCAAAAATAAGAGTTACTATAGAAAATGAAGGCTTGTCTAAATTATCAAATGCTATTTCTCCTAATAACGATGGGCTTAACGACTTTTGGCAAATACCAGATATGATAAATTATCCTGAAGGGACTGTGCTGATCTTTAATCGTTACGGACAGAAGGTATTTGCATCGACAGGATATAAGCAACCGTTTGATGGCAGACAAAATGGAAAAGATTTGCCAGTGGGTACTTATTATTACATAATTGATTTAAAACGAGCATGTGGTTTATTAAAAGGCAGTATAACTATTATTCGATAAAATTTCCTCTGTATCATATTAAAATTGCAATTTTACTTTTAACTCTTTAAACAAGTTTCAAGTATGCAGCAAATTATATTAACGAGCATTGGCTGGCTGGGTGTGGTCTTATGTACTGTAGGCTATTTATTATTAAGCATAAAACTGATAACCGCTGAGTCACTTACTTTTCAGTTGCTGAATATAATTGGCGGACTATGCTTAGTGGCAACAGCGGTGGACAGCAATGATATGCCAAACGCTGTTGCTAATGTACTCTGGATGTTCATTGGAGTGTATGCTTTAGGACGCCAGTTAAGGACTCAGAGTACTGTCAGAAAAGATTAACGTATCCATTCCCAAAATCTGATAAGCTTTACTTTTATAATAATCCAGCCTTTCTGCATAGGCCTTTTTATCGTTTTCTAAAGAAAGATAAAAATAAGCCCCATCAACCAGCACAAAAATTAAGTCTGCAGCTGCTTTAGAATCCTCTATTTTAATCAAGTTTTTTTCATTGCACCGCGCTATCATTGAAGCAAGAGCAAATCGAAGTGAGTCAAGTATGGTCTTATACTTTGCTTTAATCTTTTTTTCTCTGAATGCCAGAGCATAAAAGGTATAGAACAACCCATCATCAAAAAGCAGATTCCATTTTTTTGAGAAAAGCATTTCAATAGTTTTTCTTAGATCAGCAAGTGTAACTCCATCCTTATTTTTAATTGTATAGATTAACAGATACCTTTCAAGTATATAATCAATAAGGGCATAGGTCAGATCTTCTTTTGTTTCGAAGTAGTGAATAATAAGGCTTGGATTGATATCCATCACTTTCGCAATCTTGGCTATTGAGGTATTTTCGTAGCCTTCCGTTTTAGCAACCTTATAAAATATCTTAACAATTTCTAATTGTCTTGCCTCTTTAAGGCTCTTTCTACCCATGATAAAATTTATTCATCCAAACTACTCAAAAGTAATCTTATTTCGCAAATTTATTTTTATAGATTGAATGTATGTTCAATTAATTTATTAATTTAGGTCTAACCTACTGTTAACATTATAACAGGATCTTAGCCGCGCTCCGAATAGTATTTAGAATACCAAACCAAACAAACTTAATCTTATTGCAATTATGAAAAAAAAGCTACTACTAATTTGCTTCATGTTTTTTGCAGCAAAGAGTTTTGCCCAAAATGTCACCGTAAAGGGTGTGGTTTTGGACGCCGAAACTAAAGGGCCAATTCCATCAGTTAACGTCAGTGTAAAGGGCACGAACCTGGGTACGGCGACAAACGTAAATGGTATTTATACCTTAACTAATGTAAACCCTAAAGCAACTCTTGTCTTTTCCTACATTGGATATAAGCAGCAAGAAATTGAGCTGAACGGGAAAACACAATTAAATGTAACCCTAACTTCAGACTTTGGTAACCTTGAAGAGGTGGTGGTAGTTGGTTTTGGGACAAAGAAGAAAATTAACATTGCAGGCGCGATAGACCAGATTTCAGGTAAGCAATTAGAATCACGGCCAGTTTCCAATGTAATGCAAGGATTGCAAGGTATTAGTCCAGGCTTAAATATTACATATGGAGGCGGTGCTCCCGGAACTGTACCCGTAATAAATATCAGGGGATATACTTCAATAAACGGCGGTTCACCTTTAATCGTAATTGATGGGATTCCGGCAGCAAGTAATGATGATATGCTAAGATTAACTCCTTCAGACATTTCTTCATTTACAGTATTGAGGGATGCAGCATCAGCAGCTATTTATGGTGCGAGAGCTGCTTTTGGAGTAATTCTTATCACTACTAAAAAGGGTAAAGAAGGGCGAACATTGATCAGTTATAATGCGTTAACCACTTGGGGCAAGCCAACAGTACTTCCAAAACCTGTAACAGATCCATATATCTATTCAAGGGTTTTAGAGACTTCTACTGACAATACTCCATGGGATTATGTAAATTACTCAGATGAGCACTATAAGTGGGCAAAAGAAAGATCTGATGACCCTTCACTTCCTGATACACGCATCGATCCAACCGATCCAAACAGATGGGCATACATGGGTGACAACAATTGGTATGATTACTTCTTTAACAAGGCCAGTCTATCTCAAAATCATACATTGACTTTTTCCGGAGGAGCTCAGGTAAATAATTCTCCGTTAACTTATTATTTGTCTGCGGATTATACCAAGGAAAATGGGTTGAATAAGCTTGCTGATGATTTCTGGGATCGCTATGGCCTAAGATCAAGAGTAGGTTTTGCTCCTTTATCATGGTTAAAAATAGATAACAATCTTAACATTTATCAAACCAAGAGGGCACGTCCAAATGCCAGTATTACCGATCTATATTACTTGCAGCCAACAGATGTGGCAACGAATCCTGATGGAACATGGGCAAACACTGCAACAGGCAGACTGGCAGCGAGATTAGTTGATGGAGGAGAAAACCTTGAAACAATGTTTGGCTTTCAAAATATCACCGGTGCAACTGCTTCATTTTTAAACGGCGATCTTCAGGTAAATGGCGATGCTTCATTTAAGCGGGAGTTATGGAAATACCATAACGATTCGAAAAAGTTTAAAATTGGCTTCGGGCCTACTGATATCCGGGAAGAAGGCGGCAATGGTTATGTATATGAGAGTAATGGATATTTATATAACAATGCTTTTAACTTATATACAACTTATAAAAAAACCATAGGCGACCATTTTTTTAGTGCAATGGTGGGATATAATTATGAGGATTATAATTATTCGACTGTAGATGCTCAGAGAGATTTACTTATGTCTTCCTCTGTGCCCTATCTTAAGTTAACTACAGGTGAAATAACACTTGGGACAAAATATAATGCCTATGCTAGTACAAGTGCTTTTAGCAGGCTGAATTATACCTATAAAGATCGCTATATTTTAGAGGCTACAGGAAGATATGATGGATCTTCCAGATTTCCTGTAAGCCGCCGATGGGGATTTTTCCCTTCAGCTTCTTTGGCTTGGATTGCGAGCTCAGAAGAATTTTTTAAACCTCTGGCCCCTGTTTTATCAACATTTAAGCTGCGTACATCATATGGCGATTTGGGCAATCAGAATGCAGATTCCGATCCATATTTACGTGACTTTGGCTACATACAAACTTTACCGACAGATCCTTCCAATTATTTGATCGGTGGCACAAGACAGCAAGTTATTACCGGGGCACCAAGATTGTATGTTGATCCTAATACCTATACATGGGAGCGGGTTTCTACGCTTAATATGGGTACGGATTTAGGTTTTTTTAATGATAAATTGTCATTCACTTTTGATTATTTCATACGCAATACAACTGGCATGCTTGTTCGTGGTCAGGAATTACCAGGAGTACTTGGTACAGACGTGCCAAAACAAAATGCTGCCGATCTTAGGACAAAGGGGTGGGAGCTGTCTGTTACCTATAGAGATAGGTTTGATTTAGGTTCAAAACCGTTTAGTTTCGAAACTAAATTCTTTGTTTCCGATTCCCGTTCTGAGATTACTAAATTTGAGAACAAACAAAACTTATTATCTACTTACCGTGTAGGACAGACAATAGGTGAGATTTGGGGACTACAGAATGATGGGCTTTTCCAGAATAAGGCTGAAATAGATGCGCTTGATGAATCAAGTATAATTCCATGGGGTGCTCTTGAGATTATTCAGGGATGGCCTAAATACAAGGATCTGGATGGAAACAAAAAAATAGAACAGGGATTAAGTGCAGATGATCCAAAAGACCTTAAAATTATTGGTAATAGCACTGACAGATACAGTGTTGGTGCTAATCTGAATATGGATTGGAATGGATTTGATCTTTCAGTATTCCTTCAGGGTGTATTGAAAAGAGATTTTTATCCTCATCATTATTTGTTCTGGGGGCCTTATCAACAACCTTATGCAAATGTATACCCTTGGAATCTTGATTTTTACAGGGCGACAGGAGATTCCCCCGAACAAAGAGCAAAGCATTCGGCTTCTTATATAGCTGCAGGCTTAGCTGATGCGAATCCTAATTCTTATTATCCAGTTATGCAGTCGTGGCTAGCGGATGCTAATTATGGTTCAGGGTTAGATATTCCACAAACTAAATACTTGCTTAATGGTGCTTATCTAAGAATAAAAAATGTTTCATTGGGTTATACCTTGCCTGCTAAGTTTACCAATCGCTTTAAGGTTAGTCGCCTTCGTGTATTTGTTACTGGCGAGAATCTTTATGAATTCTCTGCCATTAAAAAATATATTGATCCTGAAGCAGTAAACCAAGGATCGAGTGCATGGGCGTATCCATATCAAAGAAGATATGCAGTTGGTTTAAATCTGGACTTTTAATAATTAGGGAGTTAACAATCATTTAAAAATCAGTTATGAAAAAGAATATATACATCCTGCTGGCAACAATTGCAGTTTTTACTGTTGCTTGCAAAAAGGGTAACCTGGATCGTTTTCCGCAAACAGAGATATCACCAAGTCTTTTCTTTAATACAGAGGAAGATCTTGCTCTATATGTAAATGGATTATTATTAATGCCCAATAGGGACAGTTATCTGAATGATCAAAGTAGTGACAATGTCGCAACTACTGCCGCTGTAGAAATAAAGAATATAATGGCAGGTAATGCCAATGCGCAAAATATAACCGGTGGGTGGAGTTGGACCAGACTAAGAGATATCAACTACTTTCTGGAAAACTACAATAAAGCAAAGGTTACCAGCGAAATAAAAAACCATTACATTGGCTTAGCAAAGTACTATCGTGCACAATTTTATCTGGATAAAGTAAAGCGTTTTTCTAATGTACCTTGGTATTCTGGCACATTAAATCCAGATGATAAGGAATTATTTAAACCAAGCGATACACGTGCACTGGTTATGGATAGCGTAATGGCTGATCTTGATTTTGCCTATAAGAATGTTAGAGAAAGTGTACCTTCCGGAACTCCAGGAAAGTGGGCAGTAGCTGTATTTTATTCACGAGCAGCTCTTTACGAAGGAACTTACCGCAAGTACCATTCAGAGCTTAATTTAAAAGCAACCGCAAATACCTTTCTGGAAACTACTGTTAAGATAACTGGGGAAGTAATTGCGTCTAAAAAATTCTCAATTTTTAGTAAGGGATTACCAAATCAGGATTATGCAACTTTGTTTTCAAGTCAGGATTTGACTACTAACCCCGAGGTGATTTTAGCCAATGTTTTTGATATGGATAAAAAAATAAGCCAAAACGTAAATTCTGTAGTATTTGGGGATTATGAACAGGCACCTGCAAGAGACCTTATCCAAACCTATTTAATGAAGGATGGAAGCCGTTTTACTGCCATTGCTAATTATGATAAGGCCAGTTTTGTTAAGGAGTTCGAAAACCGTGATCCGCGCCTGGCTCAAACAATGGTTTATCCCGGTTGGATTAGAGTTCCAGACGCGCAGCCTTATGTTCAAAAACTAAATAAAAATTTTACGGGCTATCATCAACTAAAAGGATATGTAAACAGTACTGATCAGACAATTTTAAATGGCGTTGATTTTCCTGTCTATCGTTATGCAGAGGTACTGTTAACCTATGCAGAAGCGTTGGCTGAATTGGGTACACTTAACCAATCGCAGTTAGATGAGTCTGTTAACCTGATTAGAAGAAGAGTTGGCATGCCTGATCTTAATTTAGCACAGGCAAATGCATCTCCCGATCCATTATTGCAACAACAGTTTGATAATATTGAATCGAACCAGGGAGTAATTCTGGAAATCAGAAGAGAGCGTAGGGTTGAGTTTGCTTTTGAAAACAGTAGGTACGACGATCTGATGAGGTGGAAAGCAGGGAAATTATTGACCAAAAGCCCGGAAGGAATGTATTTTCCAGGTTTAGGCAAGTATGATTTAACGGGAGATGGAGTTGAAGATATTATTTTGATTGATAAGTCTGTTACCATTCCGGCAGAAGACAAGAAAGAAAAAAATTCATTAGGAGTAGTGCTTACCTATTATCGTACTGGTGAGATAGGAGCCGATGCTACTGTATATCTGAAAAATGGTGCCAATGGAGGAGCGATCGTAACTGAAAATGTTACCCGTAAGTTTGAGGATCCGAAATATTATTATCGTCCTATTCCTCAGCAACAGATTATATTAAATTCGAACCTAAAACAAGTATTTGGGTGGTAATGACAAATATGCCAATTTAGAAATAAAAACAAGATGACAACACTGAAAAGAAGATCTTTACTAAAGGCAGCAGGACTAGCTGTTGGCGCCGTAGCAACCAGCGGCCTGTCTGCCTTTGCTTCCAATCCGGAAAAGCAGGATAAGAAAACCAAAAAACTGGCTCTTTCTGTTGCTCATATAACCGATGTGCATATTGGAGAAGGTGAAAATGCCCCCGAACGGTTTAAAAAATGCTTAAAACATATAATTACTAAGCACAAACCAGATTTCTTTTTGAATGGTGGTGATTCTATTGGTGATGCATCCTACGATAATGTTGTATATGATCAGGTAATTAAGCAATGGAGTATTTGGGACGATTGCATAAAAACATTGGATAAATATGAAGTTCACAGCTGCATTGGTAACCACGATTCATGGTGGAAGGCTCCATCTAAAGAGCATGAAATGTATGGGAAAGACTATGTGGTTAAACGCTTGAAGATTCCTAACAGATATTACAGCTTTTCAAAAAAGAACTGGCATTTTATTGTACTTGATGGTAACAATGCCAATATCTCACTAGATCAGGAACAATACGAATGGTTGGAGAAAGAATTGGAGAAATTACCGGCATCTACACCAACATTGCTAATGTCGCATTATCCAATTTTAGGAACTACTCAGGTTCTTGTAGGTGGGGGTCACTCCGATTGTAAGAAGCTAAAAGACCTGTTTCAGAAGCATCGCGATAAAGTAAGAGTTTGCTTAAGCGGGCATAATCACTTATCAGATAATACTCATTATAATGATGTTTTGTATTGCTGCAATGGAGCAATGAGTGGCTTTTGGTGGGGTATAGGCGATGCTGAATCTGCCGGCCCTGGTTGTTATTTAGAAACCCCTCCCGGTTATGCAATGCTGAATCTATATGAAGATGGAACAGTTGAAAACGAATATTTTCCACACACTTATTAACAAACTATGAGAATCCCATTTATTTTAACAATCTGCTTTTTCTTATCGGTAGCAACCAATGCCCAGCAGAGAGAACAAAAAGTGGTTTACATTATTGCTGATGGCATTCCTGCCGATGTAATTGAAACCCAAAATCTTCCCAATTTTAAGAAGATCATACAAGCAGGGTCTTATTCCCGGATGTATGTTGGGGGTGGCAAAGGTACTTACAATGAAACCCCTACCATATCTGCCGTTGGTTATAACAGCTTGCTAACCGGCACCTGGGTAAATAAGCACAATGTGCCCGACAATGATATTAAGGAGCCTAATTATAACTATCAGAACATATTCAGGTTGTTTAAAGCCCAATATCCAAATAAGAAATCTGCTATTTTCTCTAGCTGGACAGATAACCGTACCAAATTACTTGGCCATAATTTACCGGAAGCGGGAAACCTAAAGGTTGATTATTTTTTTGATGGCTATGAACTAGATACCGTTCGCTTTAAGCATGATAAAAACGCAGATTATATGCACCGTATTGATGAACAGGTAATTGCTGATGCATCGAATACCATTCATGATAAAGCGCCTGATCTTTCCTGGATTTATCTGGAATATACAGATGATATGGGGCATGCACATGGCGATAGTCCTGAATTCTATAATGCTGTAGCGATGCTGGATAAGCAGGTAGGTAAAGTTTGGGAGGCAATAAGCTATCGTCAGAAAAACTTTAAAGAAGACTGGTTAATTGTTATCACAACGGATCATGGTCGTGATGAAAAAAGTGGAAAAGGACATGGTGGACAATCCGACAGGCAAAGATCAACCTGGATGGTAAGCAATTATAAAAACCTAAACACTTATGGTCAATATTTTGATCTTGGCGTAGTTGACATAATGCCTTCAATAGCCAATTATTTAAATGTAAAACTGCCTGATAGTGTAGCACAAGAAGTAGATGGCACTTCTTTCATTGGTCCGGTATCTATTGCAGCGCTTAAAACAATCTTTACTCAGAATCATATTGATATCAGCTGGAAAGCCTTGCAAAAAACCGGAAAGGTTAAAATATGGCTGGCAACAACAAATAATTTTAAAACAGAAGGAAAAGATACTTATCATCTTTTAGGTGAAACAGATCTTAGTCAGCAGCATTTTTTTGCCGATGTTAAAGCTTATCCATCAGAGTTTTATAAGGTTGTTATTCAGGCTAAAGATAATACCCTTAACAAATGGGTAGTCCTTTCTCCGGCAAAATAGATACGATAAGCAATGGTAAAATTACAAGTCTAACTTGTAATTTTACCATTATGAATTCACCAGAAGCATTATTAATAAAGCAAGCAAGATTAGATTCAAACAACTGCATCGCAAAAAAGGATGTAGACGGAGTATCTAAATATTGGCTTGACGATTTTGTACAAATCGCTGGCGACGGTAGCCATACCATTGGCAAAGCCGAAATTGCTGCCGACTGGAAATACATGTTTTCCAAAAGCAGTCCGCTTTTTGAGCGCATCCCCGAAACAATTATGATCAGTAAAAGTGGCGATCTGGCATGGGAAAACGGGAAATGGAATTACAAAAATGACAAGTATCATGGTAATTATGCCGCAATGTGGCGTAAGATAAAAGGAAAATGGCTTACACAAAGCGAACTTTATGTTTCACTAAACTAGTTTGGTTATAGCATAAATTAATCCCGAGTCATTAACTTAGAGCACATAACCCAATAGATATGAAGATAGCTGTTTTTAGTACTTACCGATATGATGAAGAATTTTTAAGCCGATTCAATACCGGTCATGAGTTATCTTTTTTTACAGTTGCCTTAACGGAAGAAACCGTTAAGCTAGCCGAAGGTTTCGATGCAATATGCATTTTTGTAAATGATCGTCTTGATTCTGAGATCATAAAGACCCTGCATAAAGGAGGAATAAAACTAATTGTTTTGCGCTGTGCTGGCTTCAATAATGTGGCAATTGAAACAGCAAATGAATTGGCTATTCCTGTTTTAAGAGTCCCTGCCTATTCGCCAGAGGCAGTGGCAGAACATGCGATAGCCCTGATTCTTACCCTGAACCGTAAAACACATAAAGCTTATAACCGGATTCGTGAAGGTAATTTCTCCCTGGAGAAACTCATGGGTTTTAATTTACATAGACACAAGGTAGCCGTAATAGGTACTGGAAACATAGGTAAGGCTTTTTGTAGAATCTTAAAAGGTTTTGGTTGTTTAATAAGCGCATATGATCCTTATCCATCTACAGAACTTCAGGACCTTGGCGTTAAATATGGTACTTTACAGGAAACATTAAATGATGCGGATATTGTAGCGCTTCATTGTCCGCTTACCGAAACAACCAAACATTTGATCAACAAGGAAACCCTTAAACTTTTTAAAGAGGGTGCAATGCTGATCAATACGAGCAGGGGAGGTCTGATCGATACAAAAGCAGTTATCAAAGCTTTAAAGACCGGACAACTTGGGTATTTGGGCCTTGATGTTTATGAGCAGGAAAGCACCTTGTTTTTTCACGACCACTCAGAAAATGTTATTCAGGATGATCTGATTACCCGTCTTATCTCTTTCCCCAATGTACTAATTACTTCTCATCAAGGCTTTTTTACCAAAGAAGCAATGGAAGAAATAGCTCAAATTACATTTAAAAATATAGATGCATTTTCGAAAGGAGAAGAATTGGTAAACCGTGTAAAATAGAGATTTTACAAACGCATGCCCCTTAAAAATTCATCAACCTGCATGCGTTTTTTGCCTTCATACTGTAGATCAGTGAATTTGATAAAACCATCTCTGGCGGCAAACTTTAAATAAGTTTTGCCATCAGATAAAAAACTTCCAGGCGAGATACCAGGTTCTTTTTCTTCAAACTCTGCTTTAAACACCTTAAGGGTTTTATCATTTAGTTTAGTAAAAGCAGTAGGGTAAGGGCTTAATCCACGAATCAGGTTGTATATTTTATCGCCAGACAGGTTCCAATCTATTAAACAATGTTCTTTGAATATCTTTGGCGCATGTTTCAGCTCATCACTTTGTGGTTGAGGCTGCTCTGTATAGTTGCCGGCTTCTATAGCCTTTACGGTCTTCACCAGCAATCCTGCGCCTACATTCATTAACTTATCGTGTAAATCTCCCGCAGTGTCATCATTATTGATCGATACGCTTTCAGAAAATATTACATCACCTGTATCAATTTCATGTTTCAAAAAGAATGTAGTAACGCCACTTTCTTTTTCTCCATTAATGATCGCATGATTTATCGGAGCCGCTCCACGATATTGCGGCAGCAACGATGCATGAAGGTTAATCGTTCCCTTTGCCGGCATATTCCATACCATTTCAGGCAACATTCTAAAAGCTACTACTACCTGTAAATCGGCATTTAGGCTTTTTAGTTCATCAATAAACAAAGGGTCTTTTAGTTTTAAGGGCTGCAATACCTTTATCCCCTTTGATACTGCATACTGTTTAACAGCACTTTCATGAAGTTTTTGTCCGCGACCAGCGGGCTTATCTGCTGCAGTAACCACACCAACAACATCAAATCCGGCTTCAACTAAAGCATTTAAAGAAGCAACTGCAAAATCGGGCGTACCCATAAAAACTATTTTCATCAACCAGTGTTTTAGGTGGCAAAATAACTAAAAAATTAGCGCATATAAAGCTAATGCCTGCTATTCTTTAGGGGCTTTTTTTACGGAATGAACGGGTTGTTCGCTTTCTTCCCTTTTCTTGGCAGGGTTCTTAAAGTTTGCCTCTTCCTTGTTATAATCCTTATCCTCAGGCTTTTTTACAGCCTTATTTCCAGCAGGAACCTTGTCTTTAGAAACTTCTTCTCTGAAGTTACTACTTGGCTTTTCATTTTTCTTTTTAGGTTCGCTATTCATATCCAAAGTCTTTAATAGCTGCCATTAGCGGCTGCTTATGGATATAACAAGTATTTTTTGCGCATTGTTTTGTAATTACTTAATCCCGGCTCCCAGCTTGCCCTTATTTCTTCTTCAGATTTACCGGCAATAATCTGCGCCCTAAAGCTCGAAACGCCAATAAGCTTTTCAATAGTGCCCATTTGTTTGCTCAATTTAGAGTTAAAGAAATCTGCTTTGTTTGGAGATGCCTTGTATAACTCAATTAACCAGCTCAGTTTTATTTTCTTTTCCTTTCTAAACTCATTTACATCGTATTCCCTAAGATCCAACCCATAACAAAGCTGGTTCATAAACAATGGAGATTCAGACATCCCTTTAATGCTTTTTGGGGTAAACGAAAAGGTGTATTTATCCTTTAAAAAAGGAGAACCCACTATAGTAAATGGAAACATAGTGCCGCGCCCATGGTTTAAATAAGTGCCCTCAAATAAGCAGGTAGTAGGGTATAGTAAAATCGACTGCGCAGTATTTAAGTTTGGTGATGGTTTTATCGGGAGTTCATAAGGAGTATCATGCGTATAGTTGGCAACCTTAATTACTTTGATCTTGCATTTCAATTTATTATCAAGCCAGCCTTCTCCATTTAGCATTTGAGCGTATTCGCCTACAGTTAATCCATGTACAACTGGAATAGGTTTTAAACCAATACCCGATTTGTGCTGCGGCTCCAATATAGGCCCATCAATGTAAAAACCATTAGGATTTGGTCTGTCAAGAATCAATACTTCTTTTTTATTAGCGGCACAGGCTTCCATTACATGTTGCAAAGTATTTATGTAAGTATAAAAACGAACACCAACGTCCTGAATATCGAATATCATCACATCAATATCAGCTAAATCTGCAGCTGTAGGGGCCGAGTGTTTTCCATATAATGAAACCACTTTAATGCCTGTTTTTTTATCAATTTCATCATCAACGCTAGTACCATTGCTGGCATCGCCTCTAAAACCATGCTCGGGTCCAAATATCTTAACCACTTTCACACCAAGCGCAAGTAGGCTATCAACCGTTGTTTCTTTTCCAATAATGGAGGTTGGGTTTACCACCATACCTACTCGTTTTCCTTTTAGATAAGGCACATACAATTCTGTTTGTTCTGCACCAGTACGTAGCTCCTCTGCTTTGGGCTTGTCAAAGTTTTCGGCTTTCACCTTATATGGATTTGGCACCGCAGGGTTAAGTGCTATTTTGGTCGATGATCCACAAGCCTGAAGTGAAAGCGTAAGCAATGCAGTACTTAAGATATGTATAATGGATGATGTCATTTAGTAACTTTTTCTAACTAATAAAAAAACGAGACAAAAAATAAATGAGTTGTTTAGGTAACGTTAACTTTTGAAGAACCCTAACTCTATAAAGTTAAAGGTAATAAAAAATGGTTGATTAGAGACCTCATTGTATATTTCGGTTCAGCTTACATGTTACCAATGGCTGATCATAAATTCAAAGCATGCAAAAAAGGCGCCCGGGACGGATGGCCCGGGCGGTAGTACTATTCAGCAGCAGCCTGCTCGTTGATCGCACCAACAGCGATTTCGGTCAGAACTACATCAGTTGCTTTTTCATTATCCAGGGTGAACTGCAGCAGTTCAGCCACATCACTGTGTCCCATGTTCTGTGCGAAGACCACCAAGGTGCCATAAGTTGCGATCTCATAATGCTCGACCTTTTGCGCTGCCAGAATCAGTCCTGCGTCGCGGATCAGTGTTCCGGCGTCAGTATCTTCGATGATGCTGTTTGCCTCTTTAAGTAATCCTTCCATCGCATCACATTTTTTTGCCTGTGCTTTTTCGTCAAGCAGAGCAAAAACCTGTTCCAGAGTTGCGATATGAGTGTTGGTTTCCTCAGCATGCTTTTCAAATGCTGCGGCAAGTTCAGGACTCGTGGCTGCTTTTTTCATTTTTGGGAGGGCTTTAACCAGGTGCTTTTCCGCCCAGTAAATGTCTTTCAATTCATCCACGAAGAATTCATGAAATTCAGAATCTTCCATTTTTCCTGTTTTCGGAGTTACCGCTTTTTTAGCTGTTGTTTTTGTAGTTGCCATGATGATGTTTTTTATGGGTTAAATGTATGTTCTTAACACTAAAGAGATAACTTTGTTTAATTTATTTTGTATTTTTATAAACAAAATGTACAGATAATATTGCCCAGGGCTATTATTCAATCATATTAAGCCATTTTTTATTTTTTTTGAAGTCCATGCTTAAAACCTTTTATCCCTGCCACTGTTAATAGCGTTATTTACATAAGCTATGAAAACAATTAAACCTAAATTCAATCAAAATGGAACCATTCAACATAAAGATCAGCCATGGTAGTCGGCAGCTTACTTTAACCATTCTTCCATTGGAGGATGATGTATTTAAAATCATTTATTACAACGGAATTCTGGGTGGAGTTAAAAAGCAGGGAAAACAGTGGGAACTACTTTCTTTAGATGAAGTTGCAGGCGAGGACCTGCCTTTTTATGAACCAAAACATGGAGAAGACCGTATCGAAATAGAGCTCACTGAACAAATTGCAGACCGCATCGGTGTAGAGATTGAGCTTCATTTGGAGGAGTAGCAGTAAACCTGCTTAGTTAAAAATACTTTTTATGAAGTCCTACTTAGCAAATTATTATTCAGGAACCAGTGGCTTATTGCTGCCGGTTCGCAATAAACTTTTCTATCCGGAGGAATTTAAAGATAAAAGTAGATTATGTTTCTACAGTTCGATCATGAACAGTATAGAAGTCAACAGCTCTTTTTACAAAGTTCCGATGGCTTCTACGGTGAAGAAATGGGCTGAGGATGTACCCGAAACATTCAGATTTACTTTTAAACTTTCCAAAGAGATTACTCACAACAAGGAGCTGGCTTTTGATCCGCAGGCGGTAAGTGCTTTTATGGAAGTTATCTCATTTGTGGGGGATAAAAGAGGTTGTGTTTTGGTCCAGTTTCCGCCGAGTGTGCGAATAGGTAATTTAAAGCAGCTGGAGCTCCTAATGAGTGTCCTGCGTAAAAGTGATCCGCATTACACCTGGAACATCGCTCTGGAATTCCGGCACGTTTCCCTTTATAGTGATGTAGTATACAGGCTACTGGAAGATTACCGAATGGCGATGGTGATCCAAGATAAGCCGCCAGCGGTAACACCCATGATGGAAAGCGAGCTTCCTTTCGTATACCTGCGCTTTCATGGACCGGGAGGCAGTTATAGGGGAAGTTATGAGGATGAGCTGCTTTATGAGTATGCAAGCTACATTAATGATTGGATTTCAGAAGGAAAAACCGTGTACAGCTATTTTAACAACACCATGGGAGAAGCGATAAGTAACCTGTTTACGCTTAGTGATCTGGTGGGGACTCTGGCTCTGAATAACAATTGATCGATGTAGTCTGTTTAAGCGACATCACTTCATCCCATCCTTACTACGTGTTTGGTGTATTGCAAACAATATGGGTGTTTAACTGTTTTTCATTAATATTTTAACAAAGAGAGTAAGATATGCTTTGGTAAAGCGTGAAATCTCCGGGGATTGTAACTGGTATTATGGGTTAAGAAACGCGAATTAAGCGAATTAAAAGGATGAGGCTTAAGGCAACTAGCTAATCCTGAAATTTAATAATTATTTGATAGATTTAGAAAAGTGTCCGATTATAATGACTAAGAAAATAAATAAACTGCAGGATCAGAAAAAAGCAGGGCTACTGCCGAAATCACGAACAGGAATTAATGGTTTGGACGAGATAACCGAGGGTGGTCTTCCAGTTGGCAGACCTACCTTGATATGCGGCTCGGCTGGGTGTGGTAAAACGCTTATGTCTATAGAATTTATTGTGCGGGGGGCGTTAATTTACAATGAGCCAGGTGTATTTATGGCATTTGAAGAGAAAGCAGATGAGTTGGCCGTGAACGTTGCTTCCCTGGGCTTTGATTTGAATCAGTTGATTGAAGATAAGCTGATCAGAATAGACCACGTTCATATTGAAAGGAGCGAAATTGAAGAGACGGGTGAATATGATCTCGAGGGCCTTTTCATTAGGCTCGGTTATGCGATAGACAGTATAGGTGCAAAGCGCGTTGTATTAGATACCATTGAAAATCTTTTTGCAGGATTAGACAACCAAACTGTATTAAGGTCTGAAATCCGCAGACTCTTCCAGTGGTTAAAAGAAAAAGGTGTTACTGCAATCATTACTGGTGAGCGAGGTGACAACTCTTTAACCCGGCAGGGCTTAGAGGAATATGTATCTGACTGTGTAATTCTGTTAGAGAACAGGATCAGTAACCAGATTTCAACGCGGTTGCTGAGAATCGTTAAATATCGCGGTTCTGTACATGGTACTAATGAATATCCCTTTTTAATTGACGAAGACGGCATTTCTGTACTGCCCGTCACTTCCTTACAACTGGATTCCGCAGTTTCTACAGAATCGATCTCTTCAGGGATCGCCAGCCTTGATACAATGCTGGGCGGCGCTGGATTTTACAAGGGAAGCAGCATCCTGATTTCCGGCACTGCCGGTACAGGTAAAACCAGTATTGCATCTTCGTTTGCAAACGCCAATTGTTTGGATGGTAAAAAATGCATCTATTTTGCTTTTGAAGAGTCACCTCATCAAATCATTAGAAATATGCGTTCTATTGGCATTGATTTGAATAACCATATAAAATCTGGCCTCCTGGAATTCCATGCTTCCATGCCAACCTTACATGGGCTAGAGATGCATCTGGTCGCTATCCATAAGAATATTAAACGGTTTAAACCTGATATTGTGGTCCTTGATCCGGTTACCAATCTTATTACTGTAGGATCAGTAAGTGAAGTAAAGTCTATGTTGATCAGGTTGGTGGATTACCTGCAAAACGAGGGTATCACGGTAATGTTTACCGCACTTTCCTTAAATAACACTTTCAATGAGCAGACAGATGAGGGAATATCTTCTTTAGTAGACGCCTGGCTGCTCATCCGGGATATTGAGTCAAATGGCGAGCGCAACCGTGGTTTATATGTGATGAAATCGAGAGGTATGGGACACTCTAACCAGATCAGGGAATTTATCATCGCAGACGAAGGTCTGGAGTTGGTAGATGTTTACCTGGGTCCAGATGGTGTTCTGGTCGGTTCGGCAAGAGAAGCACATATTTTACGTGAGCAAACGGGACAGGCCCTGCACGGTCAGGCGGTTAGTCGTAAAGATCGTGAAATTAGCAGAAAACGTAAGTTGCTGGAAGCGAAGATCGCCGGATTGCAGACCGAATTCGAATCTGTGGAAGAGGAACTAAACAAGGTATATCTTGAAGAAGAATTGAAACATAAAATACAAGAAGATAACCGAAGGGAGATGATTGAAAAACGCAAGAGCATTAAAGCAAAGAAATAATGGGGACGACGGAACAAACCTGGGAATTAAGGCTGTACATCGCCGGTAAGACACCAAAGTCTGTAAGTGCGCTAAGCAATCTTAAGAAGTATTGTGAAGAACATTTACATGGCAAATATAAAATAGAAGTGATCGATTTGCTAGAGAAGCCACAATTGGCCGAAGGCGACCAGATTTTTGCCGTGCCAACCCTGGTAAGAAAAGTTCCGGTGCCGATCCGTAAAATTATCGGGGATCTCAGTAATGAGGAGAAAGTTCTTGTCGGTTTAAATATCATCTCTGTAAAATCGAGTGTGGATGTCAAATAGCTCACAATATCGACTGGTGCTGTTTATTTCTGGCGCGTCGCCGAATTCTGTGCGCGCATTAAATAACCTCAAGCAAATTTGCGAAATACACCTTAAAGGAAATTATAAACTGGAAGTGGTGGATGTATATCAGCAACCGGAGCTAGCAAAGCAAGAGCAGATCATTGCCCTCCCCACTTTAATCAGAAAAAATCCGACCCCCACGCGGCATTTGATAGGCGACATGTCTGATCGGGCCAGAGTTTTGCGCGGACTGGGCATTAATCCCTCAGATATAGCGATCTAAATAGTTATGCAGTACGAAAATACAAAGGAGCAACTGGAAGCCGAATTGGCGGAATTACGGCATCAACTGGAGGAAGCCACTGACACGATAGAGGCCATCAGAACTGGAATGGTAGATGCCCTAGTGGTGCAGGGCACATCCGGCCATCAGATCTATACACTTAAAAGTGCCGACCGTACCTTTAGGGTCTTAATCGAAAAAATGCAGCAGGGAGCGGTTACACTGAACAGTTCGGGTGTCATACTTTACTGCAATAGCTATTTTGCGGACATGTGTGCCATAACCTTGGATGAGATTATCGGAAGGCACTTTGATGAATTTATCGGTGGGTATACCGCTGAAAAATTAAGCATTGTTTTATCCGCTGAAGGGCTGCGTGATTATAAAACCAAAGAAGTCCTAACTACAAATAGTGGTAAAGAAATGCCCGTTCAGCTTTCATTTACCAATCTCGATATGGAAGATGGTACGGCCTTAAGCATCATTTGTACAGATTTGACACAGCAGATAGAGGCTCAAAATAAAGCTGCAGATTTAACGGCCAAGACCGAAATGATTAAGCGAAAAGATGAATTTATCAGCATTGCCAGTCATGAACTCAAAACACCCATGACCAGTTTGAAGGCGTATTTACAATTAATCTCCAGGTACAGTAATGACAGTATCCCCGACCAGTTCACCATGCTAATCACTAAGGCTTCTGGTTCTTTAAATAAACTGGAGATATTAGTGAACGACCTGCTGGATGTGAGTAAGATACAAGCGGGCAAACTAAACTTCAGTAAAACCAAAGTTGAGATAAGCTTCCTTGTGAGAACATGCATTGAAAATGCTGGTTATATGTTTCCTGATTTTAAACTGAGACTCGACGCTGAAGGTGATTTTTTTGTATTGGGCAATCAGGAGCGGTTGGAACAGGTAGTGATGAATATGATCAGCAACGCCGTGAAATATTCTCCTGAAAATCGGAATGCTCTTATTAAGGTCTCCGCGGATGGCGATATGGTCAGAATTGCCGTTACGGATTACGGTATTGGTATGACTGAGCTGCAGCTCGGGAAAATTTTTGATCGTTTTTATCGCGTGGATGAAGCCAGTGTTCTGGCAGGGGGCTTAGGAATGGGCCTTTATATCTCCGAGGAAATTGTAAAGTCTCATGAGGGAGAAATGGGAGTTGTCAGTAACCTCGGCAAAGGGTCAACCTTCTATGTATTGTTACCATCAATAAGTTAAGCAAGGTGTTCGGAATGATCAAGAACATTAACAAAATGCAAACATTTACGGGGGGGGGCTTGTTAACCAAAGAACAAAGCCAAAAATTATGAATAGCATTAATCAAAACCAGCCGGAAGAAAATTACGAAAACTTGAATAACAAGGACGCAGTGGAAAAAATCAGAGAACTCATTGCGGAGTCGGACATTTGTTTTTTCTGTACAAAGGCGGAAACAGGGCCTTCTATGGGGGTTCGGCCAATGAGTATACAGCAAGTAGAAGATAACGGAGACCTTTGGTTGGTTAGTGCCAATGATAGTCATACCAATCTGGAAATTAAGATGGCGCCTGAAGTAAAGCTCTACTTTAAAGGCTCCAAATATTCGGACTTCCTGTATTTAACCGGTACAGCAACCATTCATGATGATAAGGCAAAAATCAAGGCGCTCTGGAAGCCGCTCATGAAAACCTGGTTTACAGAAGGAGAAAATGATCCTAGGATATCATTAATTAAAGTAAGTCCTGGTGATGGTTATTATTGGGGTACAAAAAACGGCAACTTGGTTGCAGGCGTTAAAATGCTGATCGGTGCCGCAATAGGTAAGACATTAGACGATTCCATAGAAGGCCAGCTCAAAGTATAAAATCACATTTTTGCTGTAGCGGATTTTGTCTCTATTGGTGTTATGCGCTTTAAAATCAAGGATAATATGCCTGCATATGCGACATAGCCCACAAAAATAAAATAACCGGGTTGCAGCGAGGTGTTGTTTTGCGTTACAGTGGATAAGACCTCTTCATGTATATTCAGGTTCGAGAGCTGACTCTTTAAGATTCCGTTCAAGCCAATATAGGTCATTGCAATACCGACAACCATGACATCGGCCATGTCCCATTTACCCAAGTCAAAAGCCAAGTACCTGACCACGTTATTCTCTGCATATTTATCTTTGCCCCATATCTGGATGCCCTTTCCAATCATTCGCAGTACAGGGAGGATGACAACAAATAACAGAATCAATATGCCAACCAATATTGCGTCCGGCTTTGGCTGATCAATTAGTGCCTTTATGATGCCTAGTATACTCTTGCTCTGAAAAAATAGGACCTGGTTTTGAAAAGCTAATTTCTCCCCAAGAAGCGTAAAATTAAGCGATTGGATGCGGGCGTCAACTTCTATGATCGTAGCGGTGATACCCACCAGCAGGAGGATAAAAGCAAATAAAAGGGAGAGGATATAAAGCGGAGTATGAAGGCTTACCTGTTTTTTCATCAACAGCCAAAGGCAAAGGGCCAATAAGACGCAGCCAACCATCGCGTATGCATAATTGTAAGTTTGTTTACGTATTGTGATCAGCTTTGAATTGATCGTTTTTTCAAAATCTCCTGCATTTGAAACGCGGTATTTACTGTAGATATGACTGCTAACCGTAGCACTGGCTGGCTTGGTATTGTCGTAGGTTTCCTTCTCCAACTGATCTACTTTACTGGTCACGATACTTTTGAGCCTTTTCTTACTTGCTGGTCTGTTGATCCTGTTCACAATGGTACTGGCAAATGAGGGTACCTGTGCATGAAGGTCATCGGTGTCCACTAATGCATTGAAGGCCAATTTTTTGAGCTTACCGCCAATACTCTTTTGGGGTTTATTCACTTCGGCTACTGCCTTATTGACAAGACCGTTTAGCTGTTTTTCAACTTTTTCCTGAAGGTCTTTTTTCTGTTCTGCCGTCATGTCGAAGTCACTGATCTTTCCGTCCACCACTTTGGCAATCTTCTCCCGCCACTGATCTACCGAGAAAATGCCAAAGGTAATGTTGTTGGCCACACTATAATCTTCCTTTATCTCTTCCTGATGCTTAGAAAGTGTAGATACCCGGTAACCAAAATAGGCCTCTCCGCAGAGTAGGACACTTAACCCGGCGATAAGCAGGATTTTAAGCAACATCGTTTTTCTAGTGGGCGTCATAAGGAGTAATATATTTTAGTATGGTCGACAAAATAAGCCCGTATAGCACGAAGCTGATGAATATAATGTAGCCTGGCTGCAGCGCAGTATTGTGGGTGGTCAGCACAGTCAGATCGTCACTCTTTATATTCAGGCTCCTTAGTTGACTGTCCAGTAAGCCGTTCAAGCCTATGTATACCATCAGTATCGCAATGACAATAACATCAGCCATGCTCCACTTGCCCGATTGAAAGGCAAAGTACTTGATGATTTTATTCTCAGCAATTTTCCTTTTGCTTAGCAGATGGATTCCGGTAGCGCTCAGCTTCATTACCGGGAACAAGATGCTGAAGACCAGTATCAAAATACCCACCAATACCGAATCTACAGCCGGTTGCGAAATAAGCACTTTTACCACATCAAGAATGCTTTTGCTTTGAAAAAACAGCACCTGGTTTTCAAAGGTGACATGTTCGCCGAGTAACACAAAGTCCAGTGATTTAATGCGTGCGTCAACTTCGATCATGGATGCAGTTAACCCTACCGCAAGCAATATGAATGCAAACATCAGTGACATGATAAAGAGGGTTGCATGCAACTCTACCCGTTTCCTGAATATCCACCACAAGGATAGTACAACCACAATGCAGCCTAGCATGGCGAATGAATAATTGTAAGTTGCTGTCCTGATGCGTGATAGTGATGAGATCAGTTTATCGTTTAATTCTTCAGTTGAATTTACATTATATCTTTTATAGACCTTATCAGTTGCCGCCTTAGTTGCAGCCACCGTACTGTCTAAATATTCCGCACGTTCCAGGGCATCAAACTTTGACATGGCCGTTTTGCTAAGCTGCTTTTTGTTAGCCGGGTTATAAGCCTTTGCAAGTATTTCTGTGGCGAAGCCTGGAACCTGCTCCCGAATTTTGTCTGTATTAACAAAGGTTTTGATAACGAACTTTTTTATTTTACCATCAATGGTTTTCTTAGGTTTATTTACCAGTGCTTCTGCCTTGTCGATCAGTGCGAGAATGATTTGCTCAACCTCTTTCCGTAGTTCTTTCTTCTGTTTTGGAGTCAGGGTAAAATCACGGATCTGGTGATTCACAATGCCAGCTACTTTGTCCCGCCATTGCTCTACGGAAAAAACCCCTAGGGTAATGTTATTCACATCGGAATAATCCTGTTTGATCTCTTCCTGCTGGCCTGAGAGTTTGTGCAGCTGATAGCCAAAATATCCTTCCCCGCATAAAAATATAGCAAGGCCTAGTATGAGCAGCAACCTTGGAACAATTGATCCCTTCTTCAAAATCGTTTTTTCAAGGTCCATCATTTTTTTCTTTTGGTGAACCTTTTAAGCTGCCCCATATGTTCGGTTGGCACATTGTCTCCAAGCAGTTTCCCCCAGGGTTTAAGTCCGTTTATCCTGTCGAATATTATTTTTAGTACCGCGATAACAGGGATCGATAAAAACATACCCGGAACTCCCCATAGGGCTGCCCCTAGCAACACGATCACAATTGATATCAGCGCATTGATCTGAACCTTGGAGGACACGATTCTTGGGACAAGTATGTTATTGTCCAAAAATTGGATAAACGCATATGCGGCAATAATCAGCAGTTGTGTGGTAAAACCATCAGTGGTCAAGGTTGCCATTAATACAGGTAAGGCAATAGCGATGATGCCACCGATATAGGGCAACAGGTTCAGGATAGCCCCGATCACCCCTATAAGAATTGCATTCTGTACACCCAGTATTAACAATGCAGCTGAATTGAGTACGGCAACGATGGAAGTTTCGATGAGCAGCCCTACAATATAGCTCTGGATAGCACCTTTTGTCTCGCTAAGGATTTCAGCCACTTTAGTTTGATTCTCTTCAGAAAAAACTTCATAAAGGAAATTAAGGATAAGTGTTTTATAGAGCATAAGCAGGAAAACATATACCGGGATCAAAAAGATCACGCTTAAAATGCCCATTACGCCTGTAAGCGTTTGGCCGATCATGCCTTTGCTGCTGTTAGCCGCTTCGGTGATCATTTTGGTCTGCTTGCTTGCCGAAAATCCGAAGGATTTTTGGACCCATATCTGAAGATCGTGAAGTAACGTGCTTAATTTGTGCTTGATGGCATCCAGATCATCAAAAAAATGAGCAACCTGGGAGGAAAGAAGATACAGCACGCCAGCCAGCACAATGATTGCAATTAACATGGAGATGATAATGGCGATAATTTTGGGTACTTTTCTTTCCAGCCTGTTAGACAATGGGTTTAGAAGAATGGCAATCAGTCCGGCAAATGCAAGTGGGACAAGAATGTCTCTTAATACTGATAAAATAAAAACTGCGATCACTATGCCTAATAGTATAATCGGGACTTTGATATAAAAGGGGTAGTCTTTTTGCATAGCTGTTGAGTGCTTCCTTCACCTAACAATATTTAACCCAAGTAGTTTTATCAATACTCAATTATTTGTTGCGGATTAGCCATTAAATCATTCCATTAGGTCCCGTGGCTAAAAATGACTATTTCTAACTATTGCAATTGACGATGCGGAGTTCTAACTTCAATATTCTTACTATGGGCAATTGCTGTATTTGGCATTGATTTGCACCAACACTGATATAATACTGATTAATAAAAAAATGCATACAAATTATTTATAGCACTCTGGCTGATACCATTGGCCGCTTTTCAAAATTTGCCTTGTTTTAGCGTTTAACCAAACCGGGAGTTTAATTGATATGGACATTGTTACTGACCTTACAGCAGAAGCTGTTTGTTATATTATCCTCTATCAGGACATTTTAAAAGGCAAAGCCTCCGATCATTTAGATCAAAAGCTGCTGACCAAGAAAAGCTGGTTGAACCTTACTGTTGAAGACATCGAAGTTGAGGAGCTTACACCCAATCAACAGGAGCAGATTAAAGATTTAATCTGGCATAGTCCCGCCATGGAGGACCCGGCAAATCTTTCATATCGTTATTTTACAAGTACTCTAGGTCTTTTACAATGGCTGTCAACTAAAATACCCGGTGAAGATCATCCTGAAAAAAGATTGTTTTCCTGGCTTCCCTTTGTTGGTAAAAAGGAGGAAAATGAAGTGCTGATTCTTTTTCAGCCACCTTTTTTCTGGAGGCAGCAGATCAGGGCCTTGTTATACAATGAACCAAAAGAGCGGATTGCTCTGGTGGAAAAACTTCGTTACATGCCGCTTCAGGTCGTTTCAGTATTGGCAGGAACGGTAACAAGCCCATACCGGATACGACTTTATCAGTTGTATGAATTCTCTGATGAAAGTCCCGAACACCCGATCATTAAAGAACATGGACCAGGTATATTGAGTACCTCTGACAGAAAAGCCTATCTGGGGTGGTGGAAGGGAAAAACGGAGCTGGCCAAAGAATACCTGATTAATGACCGGAAGCTTTTGACAATGCTTAAGGAAGAAAGGGCTTTGCCCTTTGAAACACTTTTCCGCGATGAGTTGGTTGAAATCACAAAAGCCAGAAGAGCAAGAAAAGCAGAATACGATATCGCAAGCAAAAACCCTGCGGAGGATAAAAGAGAAAACACAGACAGCGATGCGTTGGATGATGGGGTCTTTGATCCGATGTGTAAAGCAGGTGAGATGGGCCTGATGGGAATTGCACTTTCCGGTGGTGGAATCCGCTCGGCTACTTTCAATTTGGGCATCTTGCAGCGGCTGGCCAATCTGAATGTCTTGAAAGAATTTGATTATATGTCTACCGTCTCTGGCGGAGGGTATATCGGTGCCTGGTTAAACTCCTGGATCAAGCGATCCGGCTCATTAAGCAAAGTTACTGATCGCCTATGTCCTGATAGATCCGGAGATCCATTGGCCGATGAAGTCCGTCCGGTCCGCTGGCTGCGAATGTTCAGCAACTACCTGTCTCCTAATGTGGGGATTATGTCACCCGATGCTTGGGGATCGGGGATGACCTGGCTTAGAAACACAGTCATCAACCAGGTTGTACTGCTGCTGATCCTGCTGACTGTCTTGTCAGCAATCTCTGATCTGTATGATACCTGGAATCTGCTGAAAGGCAAGGTTACTATGCTTAGTCCAAGAAACATTCTGATTTCCACTTTTGTCATGCTCGCTATTGGGTCGGTACTGGCCGCAATTGCGATGCGTTCTTTTTACCAGAGAGATAAGCAGGCACATAAAGGGGTGCTCAGAAGCATCTGGGAGAAACTGTCGCTTAGCTTCTCCTCACTAACCGAAATAAAAAGAATCATTCCAAATATTTTAGTTGCCTGGGCGAGCATTTGTGCTCTGGCAATCAGCATCTATTTTAATGCGATATACCCATACACTGATGATACCGGGCAGCGAAAATGGTTGATGCTGGCACTTTCTTTAGGCGCTTTTCTGGCCTTTTTATGGCTTGCGATTTGGGGTAATTATCATAAACGGGAAGACCTGATCGAGCTGGGTAAAGCCAATGTTAAAGGAAGAACAGAAAATGTGCCCCGGATTTCCAGTCCAACGGTCATTGCCATACTGCTTTCATCGGCAGTGGCCTCTGCATTGTTCGCCTTACTGATAATATTATTCTGGGAATTCGTCGCTTACTTTTACCGTGTTGCGCCTTCATTCACCAAAATTGCACCTCAAAAAATAATGTTGGTATTGGGCGCCCCAATAGTAATGGAAATCTTCTCTGTCGCAGTGATCACCAGGATGGCGCTGATGGGAAATCTGTTTCCAGATTACAGGCGTGAATGGTGGGGCAGGTTAGGAGGTTACATCCACCGTTTCATGCTGCTCTGGATAATTGTAACCTTTGCCTGTTTGATCATGCCTGACCTATGGCCTGAAAAACCCAGTGCAATGATTCCCGTGGCTTGGGGAGGATGGGCCGGCATTATTGGCTGGGGGGTGAAAAAGGCATTTGAATCCAGGGATGAAGAATCCGGTAAGTCTGCGAACATTATCAGTGTACTGATCAAGGTTGTACCCTTTCTGTTTATGATTGGTATTTTGCTGATCGGCTCCTGGATTAACGAGGGGATCAGACATGAGACCAGTGCATATTCAAATGATTTCTACGGGCAAAACCTTTATATTACTGTTATTCTGGCAGCATTGACCTTGGTTTTAAGCTGGCGTGTGGGTGTCAATGAATTCTCTCTGCATCACTTTTACCGCAACCGGCTGATCAGGGCTTTCCTTGGTGCAACCCGTACAAGGGAAGATCGGGTTAAAACGGCCAATCCATTTACCGGGTTTGATACCAACGATGACATCATATTGTCTTCTATGAAAGTAGAAAACGGCTATTTCGGTCCTTTTCCGATCATCAATGCCGCGCTAAACTCAACAGTGGTATCAGCGCTGGACCGTCAGGACCGGATGGCTGAGTCTTTTATCTTTTCTCCATTATATTGCGGCTATGACTTTAGTCCAACCCGCTCATCGACCTATAACATTGACAATGTGTACGAATATGGTTACCGGCCGACTGAAAAGTTTTCCAATAAAAACGGAGGACCCACCCTGGGAACAGCCATGGCTATATCAGGTGCTGCGGTAAGCCCAAACTGGGGATATCATTCCTCTGCAACCATGGCATTTTTAATGACCCTGTTCAATGTACGGCTGGGCTGGTGGATAGGCAATCCAAGGCGTGATCGCTGGAAAATGCAGGATCCGAAACTCGGGTTACTGTACTTGTTGAGAGACTTGGTCGGGAAGTCCGATATAGATATGAAATACGTATGCCTATCAGATGGGGGCCATTTTGACAACATGGGGCTTTATGAACTGGTACGCAGGCGATGTAGTTATATCCTGATAGGAGATGGAGAACAGGATCAGGAAGGAACCTGTGAAGGATTTGCAAATGCAATCAGGCGTTGTCGTATTGATTTTGGTGTTGAGATCAATATTGACCTGAAAAACATTACCAGCAAGTTAAAAGACAGGGATTCGGCACACATTGCAAGAGGCTATATCACCTATCCCGGATATGCGCAGAAGAAAGGAACATTGATTTACATCAAAGCATCACTGACAGGCGATGAACCGGTGGATATCCGCGAATATGCCTTAGCAAATACGGATTTCCCCCACCAATCAACAGGCGACCAGTTTTTTGACGAGGCTCAGTTTGAAAGTTACCGAAAACTGGGCTATCATTCCATAGACGATCTGAAGGAACTATACCTTCCCAATGGATAATCAATAACAAGTCAACCTTCATGTCTTTTATTCATTAAAGAATAAACAGAATATTAATGAAATAAAAAATGCATTTTTGCTACGTTACAATTTATTGCAAGAGGTTGAATACAGAATATTTCATAGCAGGGCGCATAGCAGTAAAATCTGAGCGCACATTCTCAAAACTAATAGTTCGTATTGCTATAGCAGGGGTAATGCTCAGTCTTGCTGTAATGATGCTTTCGGTTGCGATTATTAAAGGCTTTAAAAGCGAGATACAGGAAAAAGTAAGAGGTTACATTGGCGATGTGAGAATCTTTAAGTTTGATCTTAACAATTCATTTGAACTGTCGCCTTTTGTACCTGAACCCGAAACTATAGCCAAGCTTAAAAGCAATCCCGATATCGAATATTTTCAACCCTATGCAACAAAACCAGCCATCATTTCTGCTAATGATGAAGTTGAAGGCATAAATTTTAAAGGCATAGATAAGACCTTTAACTGGGATTATATACGTAAACACCTAGTAAGCGGAACAGTTATAAACTTTGCCGATAGTGCTGCCGCCACCAAGCAGATCATGATCTCTCAATTTACTGCCAACCGCCTTAAACTAAAAACAGGCGACGACTTTATCATGCATTTCGTACAGGATCCTCCTCGCAGGCGACCATTTAAAATAGTCGGAATTTATGATATTGGTGTAGAAGAGATCGACAAAGGCTTTGTAATGGGCGATCTTAATCTGATCCGCCGTTTAAACAACTGGAAGCCTAATGAAATAGGGGGTATAGAGATCAGAATTAAGAATTTTGCTAATCTTAAAACCGTTTCAACAAATATTTACACAGAACTGGAAACAAAGCTGAAGTCAGAATCCGTTCAAGACTATTTTCCGGCAATATTTACCTGGCTATCCCTGTTAGATGTAAACACAAAAATTATCCTTGCATTAATGATGGTAGTAGGCGTAATCAATATGATTACCGCTTTATTAATCATGATACTGGAACGCACCAATATGATCGGTATGCTAAAAACCTTTGGTATGACAGATTTTAGTGTAATGAAAATATTCCTCTATAATGCCCTTTACCTGGTAGGAATTGGAGTAATATTGGGCAATGTTCTGGGGCTTGGCTTAGCCTTTCTGCAAACCCATACCCATATTTTTAAATTAGATCAAACGTCTTATTACCTGGCGTATGTGCCAATTGAAATACAATTTACCGATGTGTTACTGTTAAACATCTCTACAATTGTAATTTGTTTTGTGGTACTTATTATACCTTCGTTATTGGTGAGCAGGATAAGTCCTTTAAAAGCAATCAGGTTTAAATAGAAAGCCAGCCTTGCCTCTTTTTCAATTCAGTAATATGAGCAAGGTGGTGACGGCAATGCCAGTCATACAAACCGGTATTTTCATTAATCTTTATACTTCTGCCATGTTCCGGATGTATAAAATCCCTTTCCAATTCTTCTGCAGTAAGTGAATTTAGTAGAAACACCCATCGCTGATGAAGTCCCTCCAAAATCCTCAGACTCGATTCAACTGGCAACCCCCTGCTATCCGCTAGTTCAGCCCATCTTTCTTCATAATAAGCCTTTATTACAGGGCTATCTTCGGTCAAAGCCCATTTCAGTCTTATCTGGCTGTTCATATGGCTGTCGGCACAATGATGAACCACCTGTCTAACTGTCCAGCCTCCTGGCCTGTAAGGAGTGTCTAGTTGTGCATCACTTAAATGAGCTACCTCTTTCCTTAAAGCTTCAGGAAACGAAGCAATAGTAGCAATATAACCATCCAATAAAGCTTTAGTGATTTGAGCAGGTTGCTCGAACTTTCCAATTGGGTAACGTAATTTTTCTAACTCAGTTGAAGTCATTTTGGTGGTTTATTTATATCTAATGCAAATCATTCACTACTACCAGTAAACTTAACAAATCTGTTTACCGATTTCTTAACAGCCTCTGATTTTGCTTTGTTTAATTCCCTAAAAAGACAAGTCTCAACAACTACAGATTTGCCTTTTATAGTCCTTTTCCATGTCCCCTCAATTATGCCGTCAACAATAATCATTCTGTCGAACACAGGGTTTTTCTTCCTAAACTCACTGGTTAATTTTATCGGATTAAATATTGCAGTGCGATCAATGTATCCCATACCATACTCATCGTAATCAGGCATCAGGAAACTCTTTTGAATCTTTTTAACTAAAGAAGCATCCAATGCCAACTCTAATGTTTCCCTTTTTAGCAGGTATTCATTACCGTCAAATACCTCTTTGGTAAATACCTTGCTATCAAGCATAGCATCAGCCTTTTTTGCATCGGTAATGGTTAGGCCAGACCACACTGAGAAATCCTTAAGTGTAGCAGGCCCTCTGCTTGTAAAATATCGTTCGGCTAGCAATAATAAAGCCTCATCTTTAGCTATCGAGATCGCAGTTGACGCTCTTTCATCAAATAAAGCATAAGTAAATTGTTTGCCTTCGCGCCTGCCACTACACACCAAACAGTCCATCTCCGCATTCATCATTACATGACCCATTTGTCTGCCATTTAAACTGATCCCATTATTTTGAAACAGATCACTCAACTCAAGTCGGGTAAGGTGATGGCCACCGGTTAATGCCTTACCAATAATATCATTGCATTTATTAAAAAGCTTGCTGTCAAGTTCAAGCTCCCTTTCGTAATAAGCCATGGCTTTACGAATTCTGGGAGCAGTAAGCTCAAGCAACCATCTAATGTCCTCTGGAGTTGCAAAATGCCAGGTAGGGCGAAGCAAGTGAGTCCTTAGTATTTGGCCATCATTAAAGGCTTTTTCTACATCCGCATCGGTAACATTGTTTAACCGCAAACCAATTGCCCATTTCGACATCGCATATTCCTGCGCCTGCATGGCCACCATCCATCTCACGATTTCCTGAGGAGTACTAAACGAAGTTTTGGCAATTTGCTGATTAAAGAGCCGGTAATTAATAATGTCAGAAACATTCATATAGGGATGTGTACGATGTTAATTCTCGCAGGCTAATAAATTAGATTGCCCTAAACGCTGACAACCCCTGCTTGCAGGCACGGCAACCATACCAACAGGCAGATAATTTACTGTTGCAATTGTTTTAGGTACATAAATAACCACTTCCGTTCTGCTATAAGAATGAGGCAGGTATTTAATGTAATAACCATCAGGATGCAAACCCCATATCCCCCTTGGGAAATCTGTATTTGGAGCAGCACTGCCACTAAGCATTGCCAATTGTTCAATTTGATCGTACGATGAATTGGCCTGATATAACAGACCTCTCATTTTGTTCTCAATTTCTACAATGGTCTTGGCAGGCTCAGGTAGGTTGGCAGTTATCTTTAACATCGCTTCGCTTGATAAATAATCCATTATGCTGCTGCTTAAGGCCGACAAATCATTTTTGTTAAGCAATTTAGCGGCTACAAGCTGAAGATCAGGCGAGAGTTTACTGAAGTTAGTTTTTGCAATTATTGCCCATAAAAGCAATTGTACTTTGCTTTGTTCAATCTCTGGATGCTGCTCCCAATTCGCGATAAGCGTTCTGGCAATCGTTTCTTTTGGGCCTGCCAAAGGTGCATACAAGTAGCCGTCGCCATTACCCGGCCCGTGGGTACCTGCTTTTAAGCAAAAACTTTTAAAAGTTCCGGTATAAAAACCCGGTTTTAAAGTAAAGCCCTGTGCCGATGTATAGCTTGAGGTTAAATCACAAAGTTTCTTTTTAACCGAGTCAGCGCCAAAGTCTACAGGCATTGTTTCGGTCTTGTTGCAATCGTCAAAGTTGGTGGTTATAGGGTCACTTTGAAGTAGCTTAAGTTGTTTGTTATTAAGGATGCTACCTGCGGCGTTGTTTAACGCATCTTTTAATTTGCCGAATTGTGCATTGGCATTAACACAACAAACCAGTAATAGCAAGATCAGGATTGGAGAGGTCTTTTTCATATAGATGTAATTTAAGATAGATGGTAAATCTACTATCAAATTTAACAACTATTTCTTGCCACCCAAACTTAATTTCAGGTTCAGACCAGCGGTGTTTATTTTGATGTTTTTGTCGCCATAACCGCGCAGCGAGGGTTTAAAGAAAGGCTCAAAAGTTAACGTGCTGCTTTTTCCAAGCGACTGATTAATCCCTATTGCAAAAATGGCACTATTGGCAAAGTCAAATCCCTTAAAATTGCTTTCTTCAGTTTTTCCTTTAAAGTCTGAATAACTATTTGAATAAGGGTTAAAGCCACTTATGGAACTGGAATATTTTTGATTGAGGTAGGTGCTTGAATTTACGCCTGTAGAAAGATAGTACTTGCCGCTTTTTCCGGGATAAAATTTAACAGCTACAGGAATGTCTATATTAAGAAATCGTGCGTCTAATTTAGTGCCATTTGCCCCAACTACATAACCGTTTATAAGGGCAGCATCTGCTGCACTGCTGGACAAGTTAGATAATGATGAGGGCACGGAGCTCTGATAAGTAATATTGGTTTCACTAATGCCGGCACCCATAGAAAGGTAAACGTTCTTATTGATCCGAATGTTGGCATTGAAACCCGCACCTGCATTTACTTTTACCGGATTATCTGCGTAATAATTTAAAAATGTAGCTGTATAAACATCAAACAATGCATTTTTTTTATCTTCTCTGGCTTTTTTACCAGCCGACGCCAATACAGGTTTATTTTCTTTTTCATTCTCTTTTTGTAAGAACTCAAGTATTGTAGGTTTAGTGGTCTTTACACTATCGGGTTTAACGGCAACAACATTTGCAAGCAGATTGGCGCTATCTCTGCCGGGCTCATTGCTGTTTATGATTGTATCAGTAATACTAACAGGTATTAATTGTTTTTCCTCTAAGTTGGCTGGCGCAATTCCTTTAACGATTTTTGCAGATACAATTTTTTTGTCAAAAGTATTGATCTCTTTATTAGTGGCTTTATCTAAATTACTGTCGGTTTTTTGAGGCGCTATAGGCGTTGCTTTTGCGGTATTATTTTGCTGACTAACATTCTTGAAAGAATCATTATTATTAGTGTTAAATAAGAAAACCCCAGCTAGCAGTAAAGACGCAGCGATGCCAGATAACCAAAGGTACAGCGGCTTATGACTGCTTTTTGAAGGGAAATCTTTTCTAAGTTCTGCCCAGCCATAATCTGCCCCTTCAGTATCAAATTCTTCGAAAACTGCCTTAATATGATTGCTGAATTTATCGTCTAACGTGTTCATATCTTTATAAGGTCACTTTGTATTAATTTTTGCAATGCCTGTTTAGCCCGGGTAAGGTAAGTTCTAGATGAGCTTTCGGGTATATTTAGCATCAGGCCAATCTCTTTATGCGAATAACCATCAATTTCATACAGGTTAAAAACTACATGATGTATTTCCGGAAGTTGTTTCATTAAGTTCAAAATATCAGCTGCCGAGAGTTTTTCAATGGCAGATGGATACATGGTTTGCTGAAATACCTCCGGGATTTCACTATCATGAATGTATTTTAAGTTCTTTCTTTTACTATCGAGAGCAGTATTAACCAATATTTTTCTAAACCAAGGCTTAAATTCTAAATCATCTTTAAAAGTATGGAGTGCGTTAAATGCTTTAATAAAAGCGTCATTTACCACCACCAAAGCATCATCTTTATTAATAAGGTAGCGCATGGCAACGCCCATTGCATAGGCGTAAAAGCGCTTATACAACATTTCCTGGTGTTTTAGGTCGCCCTTTTTACACTCCTTAATTAACTCAGCATCTGAGGCGTTATGTTTGATGGACATTTATTATTTCATTCGCTTTAATCTATATTGATTTTTGTAACTAATAGTGCTTGTCAAGGTGTTGTGGTGTTCTGTAGAAGGAAATATCTTATCTAAGATCAAACTGTCGCCTTTAATCACATAGCTATAATCGCCGTGCAAAACTTTGTTGCCAACATAATCCATTGATGATACATAATCCATGGAAAATTTAACCTTTGAAGAATTCTCAACTGTAAATATACCAGTACCATTTGTAGCTGCATACCTATCGCCGCTAAACTTAACTTCTGTGTTAACAGATACAAGCTGATTGACCGGCCCTTCAATAAACTTTCCTGTATATGTGTCGTTAAAAACTACTTTGTCATTATTTTTTTTACAACTCATAAATAAGCATAAGCTTAATGCAAATGGTAGTATTTGTTTGATGGCCATAATAGTTGGTTTATATCTTACTATTACGCAGAGGCGATGAGAAACGCTACAGGGCTACAGATATTTTTTTAGATTTCTATCAGAAACAATTGAGAAATACCGAAGAAAGACTTGAGAAACACTTGAACTTAAATATGTTATAGAGATGTTTAAACAATGCTTAAGGGATGGTTGAAATATCCTCATACATATTGCAACCATCTTCCAACGATCTTTCAACCATCTTCCAACCCAAGTGTTTCTCAAGTATTTCAAGTAAAATAGTCGTACTTCCCGTGTATTATCATCCCTGCATCATTACTCTTGCGTCATCCTAGAGCTATTGTCGTCGAGATGACGCAGGGGAGTAAATCGAGCGGGAAACGGGTGATGGCGCGTTCTTAAACCAAATGGCCCATTAGCGGATCGGTAAAGCTTTCTTTCGAATGTTCTGCATGCCCGGCAAATTGCTGACTATAACCCACATGTTTTTCCGAAGTTACAGTAAAATCATACCAGCTATGGCTTGATTTCAGATCAAGAGGGATAAAAATTTCCTCTTGGTTTTTCTTTAAAACGGCCTTAACAGGTGCTTTTTTGTAGCTGTTGTCTTTTACAGTTAAGCTAACTTGCTCACCACTGGTTATACGTTTAACGTGTAACAATACATTTCCATTAACCCTGCTGCCATCTTTTTCACTTTGGTACATTAAAGAAACAGCAATTTTAGGGTCGTTTGCACTGCCTTTATACCTGCGGTAAAAACCGTTTACACTGTATACTTTTAAATCGTAAACGCCATTGTGTAATGGCCAGTTATAGTCTATAGTATCACCTGCATCAACAGTAAAGTTCCAGTTGTTATCGGTAGCATATACTATAAAACCGGTGCCTTTTGCCTTGTCGCCAAAGAATTTATTCCCTGCAGTAAAGCCAATTTTAAACTGGTTGTTTGCTGTATCTAACGCACCATGGGCATAAAGCTCATATGGAATTGCGTTTGCAGGTTTAATACCGGGTTCCTGTTTAGGTAAGTTAGGGTTGCCTTTAGGGTTTTTAATAATGCCTGCAATGGCCAGTTGATCCAGGTTTTTGAAGTTATTAGGTAGTTTGGCGAATTTCGCTTTGTGAATGCTTTCGAGAAAAGGTAACCTTTCAACTGCTTTTGGCAATGGAATATTTTCGCCGTTGTATGGTCTAAATACGGAAGTTAAATCGCCGCATAGACTTCTTCTCCACGAGCTGATGTTGTCTTCGTAAATCTTCTGACCAGTTTTATGACTTAAAAACTGCTCCAAAAATTGGATAGAAGAAGTGTGGTCAAAAACCTGTGAGTTTACATAACCACCTCTTGACCATGGCGAAACCACTACCATTGGTACTCTAAAGCCTAAACCTAAAGAACTTTCTCTCTTACTGTTTTCTCCTATGTAAAGGTATTCAGAGCTGTTGTCTAATGATTTTGAAACTGCTCCTGTTTCTGGATTTTTTGGATCCGGAGATACAAAAGGAGGCAGGTGATCAAAGTATCCATCATTTTCATCGTAAGTAAGGATAAAGATGGTCTTTTTCCATACTTCCGGGTTCTTGGTTAAAATGTCTATGGCTTCTGAAAGATACCAGGCGCCATACCAAGGTGCTCCGGGATGATCCGAGAAGTTACTTGGCGCAACTAGCCAGGAAACAGTGGGTAATTTGCCACCGTCAACATCTTTGCGGAATTGATGCAGTACATCTCCTTTAGGGATTTGTGCGGTTCTTTGCGTCCCTTTATCATCGTAAGTGATGGTTTCAAGACTATGGAAGTCTGGATCATTTCTATTAGTTACAAATGCTCTTTTATGTAAGTCTTGTTGCTCCGGAGTTAATTTATCAAGAGTGTTTACTTCTAAAAACTCAATTTCCTTTGTTACAAAATCAAGCTTCTTTTTTAGTTTATCGTCTGGTTTCTCTTTTAGCTTGGCTTCTAGTTCGGTTTTTGCTTTGCGCAGGTAAACCAGATGCTCAGGATGTCTTTTTACATGATATTGTTTAAAAAACTCCATATCATTATCTGTAAAATTAGCCAGCCAGTCGTCTTCTTCATTTTCCAGACCAACGCCTACACTTAGCTCGTTTTGGTATATTTTCCAGTCTACATTGTGCTTAGACAAACGCTCCGGGAATGTACTCCATGAAACGTTTTCAGAACCGTCTATATACCCGTTAGAGTGGTGTGCTGTTGAGGTTGCATTTTGTTCTTCACGGATTTTGCCGGTCCAGAAGAAACAGCGGTTAGGACTGGTTCCTGTTAATATAGAACAGAAATTATGGTCGCAAACTGTAAATGCATCGGCCAGGGAATAGTAGAAGGGGATGTCCTCGCGATTGTAATATCCCATGGTTAATGGAATATCAGCATATTCCTTATTGCCTGATCTTTTGGCTTCCAGCCATCCATCGTATTTTCCGTTATTTCGGGCATCTACCTGATTTTCCCATGAGTGTGGAAGCGCGCTCATCCAGGTTGCTTTTGTATCTTTAATGTTTAACCGGAATGGGGCATAGGTTTGACCTTTTTTATTGCTTTGCAACCATACAGGGTATTGATTAGGTAGGGCAATAGCTCTAGGATCGTTAAAGCCCCTTACGCCTTTAAGCGTGCCAAATGCGTGGTCAAAAGACCTGTTCTCCTGCATCAAAAATACCACATGTTCTGCATCTAAAAAGGTACTGCCCACTTTAGGGTCTATTGCCATAGCTCTTTGTATTGATGGCGGTAAGATGCCAGCTATGCCTAGCGCACCGGTTAATAGGGATGCTTTTTTGATAAAGTCTCTTCTGGTTTCCATTTAAGTGTGTTATAATAAAAGGATTGGTTAGCCTAAACTAATCAATCCTTCGAATAAATTATAAAGAATATGAGCTTATTTTACCCACCAAACTTGTTGGTTAATTTTATCGTTTCCTGCACCAAACTGAGTTTCAATTGCTTTTGAAACATTGTCTCTGTTGTTGTCGTATTCCGATTGAGGATAAATCCAACGGTAAGGAACGGTAACACCAGCAGGGCGACGGAATTCGGGATATCCTGTTCTAAGGTTGTCGTAAAATGCGCTCCATCCCGATTGGAAAAACGTTCTTAAATACTTTTGAGTAATTATCTGCTCCATTTTCTGGGCAGTTGTAGTGCTCAAGGCAAAGTTGTTTACTGGCAATGCCAGGTAATCGTTTGCTTTTTCTTCTGTTAAATAAGCCTCATAGCCTTTAACATAGGTTTGATAGAATTTAAAGGATGCCTTTACACCGTTTTTATAATGTTGGTTGGCATCGCCCGAAATCCAGTTTCTTACAATTCCTTCAGCAATAATAAATTCCTGTTCTGAGTAGCCCATTAGTACTAATGGCTCATTTGTAGGGTTGCTTGGAAAGCGGTCATTCACTTTAGATACCTTACCTGCTGCGGCTTTAATGCTGGTTTCTGCATATGGAGCAGCAGGGTCGCCACCTTCGTATGAGGTAAAATCATTAATTGGTTTACCCGCCTCTTTGCCAATTTTTGTTTGCGTACAATACAAGAATAAACGCGGGTCTTTTCTGTTTTGAAGATGCTCTATAAAAGTAGATGCCATGAACATACCAGATCCGAATCCGCTTGAGTTGAACTCCGGATAGCGGTTCCCTTCCTGATCTAGAAAGATCAGCTGCCCATCACCATCGGCTTCAGTATTGCCTAAAATAGGCTCGCTTTGTACAATCTGAGCAAAGGTTTCTTTAACTTTCAGGTCGTTGTCGCTTTCTTTTTTTGATAAAGTCATCAATACTTTTAATCTGAAAGAGTTAACCAGCCTGCGCCATTTAGCTGCATCGCCTTTGTAAATGATGTCGCCGGCAATGATTACGTTTAAGCCTTTAAGCATGTTGTTTGCCTCATCAAGCTCTTTAAGAATACCTTGAAACACGGTTTTCTGACTGTCGTAAACAGGCGGCATATAACCTGCCTGATCTTCTCCTTTCAGGGCTTGATTGTAAGGGATATCGCCAAAAGTAAGGGTCAGGTTGTAAAAGTAATAGGCTCTAAAAAATTTGGCTAAGGCGATGTAAGAGTTGTCGTTAATACGGCCGGCTTCTTCTATCATTTTAGTCACATTTCTAAGAGAGGAGTAGGGCGCAAAGTCGCCTCTTCCCCATTTAAAATACTGGCCTTCACTTTCGCCATCTGTTTGTACAAGCATACGGGTTGCATACAAAGGCGAAGTACCGCTGTATGCGCGGAAGGTATCCCACTCAATTTTGGTAAGCAAAAGCTGCGGGTGGGTTTGGGTAGGTTTGTTAGGGTCTATGTTCATTAAATCCTGGTCCTTGCATGACGACATAAGGAGTACCCCGGCTAGTAAACTATATATTAATTTTTTCATTATTCTTTTGTTTTAAATGTGATAGCTGTTAAAGTTTTACGCTTAATGAGAAGCCGATAAATCTTGCAGATGGATCTTGCAGGTTATCGTCATTACCGTAATCAGGATCTAGTAATGGCATTTTCTTCCACATCAAAGGGTTGTAGCTGTAAGCAGATAGGTGAACTGATTTTAAGCTGCCCATTTTTATAACCTTTGCAAGGTCGTAGCCTACCGATATTCTTCTTAATTTGAAGAATGAGCGATCAAAAACGTTAGCAAATTTCTTGTTCTCTTCTTCAGTAACTCTTGCCTGGTATGGATAGATCTGACTCCATGTTTGCCAGTTTACAGCAGTTGTGTTTTTCTTATAGGTGCGTGTATCAGAAAGTACGTTTCCGTTTACATCTCTTTTAAGCTCGCCACCGGTAATTACTACACCTTCTGGAATGTAAATTGCTTTTCCGGCTGCGTATTCTGCGTCTCTGAATTCAACAGAGCTAGGATGTTTACCACCCCACCACATTTTTTCGATAGTTACAGAGCGCATAACGCCGCCCCATGCACCATCGATATCGATGTTTACATCAAAACCTTTTATCATGAACTTGTTTTGCAAGCCTAATCGCCAGCTTGGATCGCTATGACCAAGGTTTACGTTGAAGTTGTCTCTGGTAGGCAAACCAGTATTTGGATCAAGAATTACCTCGCCTGTGGCGCTTTTTTGCCATACTGTACCGTAGAAGCTATCTGCTCTTTCGTTTAATTTCAGATCGCCAAACTTAGCCTGGTTGTTATAGATTTCTGTTAATTTCTTTACAGAAGTGCTCCAGTTTGCGGCAATATCCCAGCTAAAGTTCTGGCTTTTTACAGCACTATAATTGGCCATTATTTCCAGACCCTGAGTTTTGTATTTGTTGCCGTTTACCTTACGTGTTTTAAAGCCAGATGCCTCTGATGTGCTTAAATCTATGATCTGGTTTTCATCAATTACATTGTAATAGGTAAATTCTAAGCCCACTTTTTTTACCAGTGAGGTTGATAAACCAACTTCGTACGATGTAGATTTTTCTGGATTGATGTTAGGGTTGATGATCCCGTTAGGGTAGGTAACAGATGGTGTTGATCCGTAGGTTACATCTTTTGTATAGGTGGAGCTGATGCTATATGGAGCAAGATCGTTTGATACTTTGGCCCATGAGGTGTAAAGTTTAAGGTAGTCTAAGGCTTTAGGCATTTTAATATAATCTGAAACCATAGTACTTAAAGATGCAGATGGATAGAAGTATGATCTGTTTTCTTTTGCAAGGGTTGATGACCAGTCGTTTCTGCCGGTTACGTTTAAGTACACCGCATTAAACAAATCGAAATTTGCCGATCCGTATACACTTCGGATAGATTTCTGTTCCAGGTAATTTGTTGCCTGTACCGGGCCCTGGGTGTTGTTTAAGCTATAAACAAAAGGCACAATTAGACCGTCACTAGATGCATATTCTTGCTGTATGTCTCTATTGAAAGTGGATGCACCCGCGTTTAAAGTGAAGTTTAGATCTTTAGAGATCTCTTTATTGTATGAGGCAAGGAAATCCAGATCGACATTCATTTGTGAATTGTTCCACATTTTGTAATCCCCATTTCTTGAATCGCCATAGTTCATGTACGATTTAGGGCTTTTCATGTTGTCGAACGATTTGTTTTCACGTCCCGAAGCTCTTGCCTGCAAGCTTAACTCAGGCGTTACCTGCCATCTAAGTTTTGCTTGTGCATTTAATACATTTCTGTCTGTTGCTTGTGTAAGTTCTTCTGAAGCAAAATATGGGTTGTTGTACCAGGCGTAGTTATAGTTTGCCTGTCTGTATCCTTCCATGCCTGGAACATACATGTGGTCTCTAAGGTCTTTGCCGTTTACGTCGTCGCCCATCCATATTAAAATGGTGTACATATGGTTTTTAGGTCCGTATCCGTAACGTGGGTAGTTTGGAGAGCTAACTTTGTTGTAAGATAGGGTAGCGTCTAATTGAAGATTACTGGTAAGGTTAAATGAAGAGTTAAAGTTCATACCACCTGTTGTAAGTGAGGTATTTGGCACCTGACCTCTTTGAAATGAATATTTACCTGAGGCATAAAATTGTGCTTTGGCACCTTTATAGGCTACCGAGAAATCGTTATTGGTTACTATACCGGGTCTAAGAAAATCGTTTAGGTTGTCGTGTCTAACCCAATCGGTAGGTACTCTTTCGTATTTAGATTTATCATCATAAATAGTTCCTTTAACATTTCCGTACCATTGTATGGTTTCTCCGGTTTGCTTGTTTCTGATAGGGCTGTTCCATTGTGCTATTTTAACCCCTGGCTGAAATTTAGGCCCCCAGATCATATCACCATCAGAGATACCTCCATCTTCACCATCCCAGAATTCGTACTTGCCGTTAGATCCGTTTCCGTATTCGGTTTGCGTTTCAGGAAATACAGTGAAGCCTGCAGTAACCATATTGTTGGTGTTGATGTTGATCTCCAATCCGTCTTTTTCAGCATTTTTTGTAGTGATTAAGATTGCGCCATTTTTACCTCTGGAACCATATAAAGCAGATGCAGTAGTACCTTTTAGTACGTTTATATTGGCAATATTATCACCGGAAACATCGAAAAAGTCCGTTTCAACAGGAACGCCATTTATAACAATAAGTGGATTTTTACCTCTTAAAGAGAAGCCTGGTGCCTGGAACATCCCAGTAGGGTTGTTTACCGTTAAACCAGCAACTTGTCCGGATAGGGCATTACCGATGTTCATTGTTTTTGATTCTGACAACACATCTAATTTTACTTCCTGCGTTGCATAACCAATTTTTTTCTTTTGTTGCTTAATACCAATTGCAGTTACTACTACCTCGCCAAGTGTTTTAGAATCTTCCTGGAGGGTAATGTCGAGCTGAGTTTTACCTGCTACATCTGCGTTTTGAGAAATATAGCCAAGGTAAGTAAACGTAAGTGTGGCATCGGCAGCTGCCGGAATGCTGTATTTACCCTCGAAATCTGTAACTGTTGCTTTTTTTGAATTTGCTACACTTACACTAACGCCTGGTATGCCCACGCCCTTGGTGTCTTTTACGACTCCTTTAATGAGATTTTGTGCTATGGCTGCCTGAGCGAAGAAGAGGCATATAACACTAAATAAAAGTAGTTTTCTTTTCATGTTTGAGTTTGATTTTTACAGCGCAAAGCTAGATGAGTGCTGTAAAATCAATATGAAAATGGGATTATGGTTTTGTGATTTTGAGGTGGTGGAAAGACCGTGCCTATAACTTAAAGGTTATAGATTAAACTAATTGTTAACTATGTATTAGGTTTCTGTTTTCTATGAATAACGATGTTGTTTTATTTCCGTAAATTTGTGCCATTATAATTTAATATTAGGAAACTGTGTCGTTAGATAAATTAAAACTAAGCAAGTCGCTGGTAACAGCAATGAATGATGCCGGATATATATCTGCTAAAGAAATTCAGGCAAAAACTATGTCCAGGATAATTGGCGGGCAAGATATTATTGCTGTTGGACCTGAAGGCTGTGGTAAAACCACAACCTACGTGCTTGGCGTTTTAATGCGTTTAAAATACAGTACTGATGAGGCTCCTAAAGTATTAATTCTGGTTCCGGATCAGGAACGTGTGCTTGCAGTAATTGAAGAGTTCAGACTTTTAAGCAAAAACCGCAATCTGCGTATTATCGGCTTGTACGGTACAGGGGGCATGGATGAGGTGATTCAGGAACTGCTTGACGGTATTGATATTGTGGTTGCTACACCTACCAGAGCACGCGCGGTATATTTAAAACTTGGCCTTAACTTAAACAGGTTACAAATGCTGATAGTTGATGATGCTGAAGTGATTGTAAAGCAAGGTATGCAGTTACCGGTTTGTGAATTGGCAAGAAGTGCCGGTAAAGTTCAGCATTTAATTTTTACTACTGTTGTTCATGATAAACTGAACCTGATGATTGATCAGTTTATGAATTTCCCTACTACTTTAGAGGTTGAAGATCTTGGAGATAGTAAGGCAATAACGCACGAGCTTTTGCTATATCAGGTGCCTAATTTTAAAACCAAGGTGAACTTACTGAACCTGTTGTTGCGTGATGATGAGGTGTTTGATAAGGTTGTGATTTTTGTGAATTCGAGATTAACAGCGCAGAAACTTGGTAAAACTTTACACTCGGCCAAACCAGGTGAGGTTTCTGTATTGAAGCCTTTGTTTTTTGATGAAGAGGGTTTTGATCATATAGAAGATTTTAAAGATACCCCTGAAGCAAGGGTTTTAGTTATAGCCAATGAGGGATCTGCAAATGTAGACTTATCGGGTATTCCATTTTTATTCCACTTTGAGGTTCCTGAACAAAAGGAATTGTTTTTAAGCAGGGTTGTAAAATCAGACTCGGAAGAGATTGTGGCCATTACTTTTGCTACTGATATGGAACTGGTAGATTTAAGGAAGATTGAGCAGTCGTTAGGTGCAAAAATTCCGGTTATGGATTTGCCTGAAGATTTGGTGATTGATAAAGTCGCTAAAGCCTCTACTAAAATTAAAACAGTAAAAGAAACTGTTGACGCTCCAAAAGGTGGTGGTGCTTTTCATGATAAAAAAGAAAGCAACACGAAAGATTATAACTATGGAATAGGGCAGAAAGCTAAAATGACAATGAAAAAGAAACACGGTTAATTATACCGTGTTATTCTATATAGGGTGCTAACTTTTCTTTAGGTATAAACTCTGCGCGATAAGGCATAATACTACTTTTGAGCATCCAAAGGAAAGTACCTTTAAAGTTGGTAAGTACTACAGTATGCCTTTTTGAGGTACATTGTAAAATTGTAGTATCAGCTATCAGGTAAGAGCTTCCCATGCGGTCGTTATAGATTTCCTGCGGAAGCTTTGTTTCGGTAACCAGTTGTGATGTTTTATCGCTTTCATTTAGCTTAAATATCAGTGTTCTGGATAGTTTTTTACTGGTGCCATTGTCGAACAGCATCAGGTTACCCTGATTGTTCATGTGAACGGAATGACCCTGATCAAAGGTGCTTCCTTCGGGCATTTTAAAGTCGCCATCTTTACCGAACTTCCAGATCACTTTACCTGTTTTGGCGTCTATTTTCCAGATTTGTCCGTTGTTATAAAAGGAAATAATGTAATTGCCATCCTTATCAAAGTTTAAGCTGTTTGCATGCATCCAGTCTTTCTTATCCCTCATTAAATTTTTGTCCTTTAACGGATCAAGCTCGTCAAATACTTTCCAGCTCCATACTTTCTTGCCTTTCCTGTCTAGTACTAAAATACCATCGCTCTTAACGGTGTCTTGTTTGCTGCCGCCATATTTACTAAGGTCCATTATCTTTTGTTCTACACACAAGGTAACTACCTGATTTTGCTTGTTTAATATAATTTCGTGATGTATGGTTTGCTTAAAATCCTTTTCACCTTTTTTAAGATGAAGCAGGGTATCGCCATTTAAAGATATCTCCAGTATTTCATTGCCATAACTGGTTGGGTACTCATCATTACCAAGAATGGAAAGCAGGGTTTTGTTTTGGGTAAAGTGGGTGGTTTTAAAACCTGTTCCATCTACCTGGTGATACCATTTTATTGCGCCTTTAGCATCTATAATGAAAATGATGCCGGGTATTTCTCTTCTGTAGATAAGCATATAACCTTGTTTGAAAGAGGTAGGTATTACCTTAGGATCTGGTGCGTAAACTTTAAAGAAGTCCTGTATCCACATTGGGAAGTCCGTGGTTTTAAAGTCGTAGGTTTTGCTTTTGGCTTCGCATTTACTGGTCTGTGTAATTACACGATACCGATATTCTTGTTTGGGATTTAAGTTGGTCATCACGATGCGGTGATGCTTTTTGTTGACCGAAACGGGAGTTCTTGTTATTTGCTTTTCTTTTCCCTTTGGCCAATATTCAATTGAAACATCTAAAGAGGTTTTGAGTTCTACATCGGCATGTACCTTTAAGCTATTCCTATCTGGAGCGCTGAGTTTTATCTCTATAATTTGTTGCTCGCACTGGTTAGCGCAGGCACTTAACAGAAATAAAAAGAATAGGGGAATCAGTCTCTTTATGAATTGCATATGAATAGTTTTTTAGCTGTAGTACAAGGTAATATGAAAATGTATAGAAACAAAAAACGGGATACAATACCGTGTAGGTTGCTGTATCCCGATTAAATTTATTAATTATTAAAGTCTTCCTGCATTGCTCAGGTTCGGATTTAAATCGACCTGAGTTTGAGGATAAGGGAAATACTTGTGTTTGGCAATATCTATAGAAGCTGGTTTGCCAACCGATTTCAGATAAGTGTTAACTACTTCCTGGTATTTGCCCATACGGATTAAATCTACTCTGCGTTTACACTCAAAGAAGAATTCCCAACCGCGCTCCTGTAAGATCTTGTCGCGAAGGCTATCTTTAGTATAAGTGCCTGGGGCGCCAAGTAGCGTGGCTTTTGAACGTGCTTTTACCGAGTTAATCAAGTCAATACTTGCCTGTGTAGGTCCGTTTATTTCGTTTAATGCTTCTGCTTTGCAAAGTACGATATCTGCATATCGTAGAATTGGAATACCATGGCCATCATAATAGGTTTTAGAACCTGCCGGATCTGCATATTTTTTGGTAGCAACATCTGGTAAGTAGTATTTGCCTTTTGGAGGTGTAGTTTGTCCGGCAGGGGCTTGCATGTATTGTAAACCATCGGTACCCTTATAGTCATAAAAAAACATTTCACGACGCTCATCATTTGGTGCATATGAGTTCCAGAAACTCCAGCTTACAGCATAATATTGCCAGCGATCTGTTACAACCGGATTATTTAATGGACCAAAGTGGTTCATTAATTCGGTGGCGTCATTTAATGCGTCAGCAAGTGAACTAAAAATTGATTCTTTACACCATTTGTTGCTTTCCGCAAAAAGGCCTGCATAGGTAGGATATAATTCATATTGATGTAAGTCTTCTATCTTTTGGATTGTCTCTAAAGCTTTTTGCCATTGATGCTCGCGCATATACAGTTTGGTAAGCAACGAAAGTGCAGCGCCTTTAGTAGCCCGACCAACATCATTGGTAGGGTAAATGGCTTTTCCTTCGTAATTAACAGGGAGGTTTGCTGCGGCCGATTCCAGATCACTTATTAAGAACGCATTGATAACTTCCAGACTTGCAGGAGGCACTTTTGTGGTGTAATCTGGATTTTTTAGATTTTCTTCGGTAGTTAGGATAACCGGGCCAAATTCATCTGTTAGATCTATATAAGCCAATGCACGAAGGAATTTGATTTCGGAGAAATATTGATTCAATTGTGTTTCAGTAAGCGTTTTGATCTTTGGGATGTTGAAGAGCGCAGTATTTGCATCTGAAATAAGCTTATATTGATGTTGATAGGCGAAGTTGATATATTTATTGTTGGTTGACCATTGTGCGTCAGAAAGTTGTGAGATATCTCCTGATTGAAAAGAATGACCAATATCTGTTGTGAAATCTGTTATGGCCATTTGAAAACCAGCATAGTATTGGTAGGAATCGCTAACACCACTAGGCTGTTTTAACCTTGCATAGATTCCGTTTACAGCGGCTACTGCATCGGCCTTTGTTTGAAAAGCATTTGCTTCTGTTAGGATGCTATAGACCGTAGGCTCTGCGATTCTTTTACATGAAGCAAGACCTATTATGCAAGCTGAGAATAAAATTATAGTACGTTTCATAATTGACAATTGTAATAGGTTAGAAATTTAATTTAAGACCAAGAGTGAAAGAACGGTAAGCCGGATACGCATTGAAATCCAGACCAGCTCTTAAATTAGTGCTATTGGGATCAGTATCACTGTTATTCGAATTTACTTCAGGATCTGAACCAGTATATTTGGTGATGGTAAACAAATCTTGTGCATTAAAATATATCTTAGCAGTACTAATACCTTTTAAGAATCCAATTTTTGAAGTTGGAATGTTATAGCCAATACTTAAGTTTTTCAGTTTCACATATGACGCGTTCTCTACGAATCTAGAGTTGATATAGCCACCATATTTTGAGGTAAAATATCCATTTCTAGGTACATCAGTATTGTTGTTTTGAGGGGTCCAGCGCTGTAATGCATCTGTACCTGTGTAAGTTTCCAATAACAAGCGATTCATATTATAAAGATCAGATCCAAAAGCACCTTGGAAGAATATGCCAAGTTCAAGACCTTTATATGTGAAGCTGTTATTAAACCCTAAAACATAATGAGGGTAAGCGTTTCCTAGTACCTTGCGATCATCAGCGGTAATTGCTCCATCACCATTTAAATCTTTATATTTTGGATCTCCAGGTTTAGAGAGGGGTTGAGCAGCATAAACCTCGCCTGTCTTAATTACTCCATCATAAACATAGCCATATAGTTCACTTAATTCTCTACCTACAGCTAGCTTGGTGAAATCAGCTGCTGGCACAGCTCCATCGGGATTAGCTGTTTGAGAAATAATGTATGGTCTGTCGTTTAGATTTATTGCTTTTTGTTTGTTATAAGCAATGTTTAAAGTGGTATTCCATGTCATGTTATCATTCTCAACGTTTCTGCTGTTGATAGAAAGCTCGATTCCTTGATTTTGAAGTGATCCACCATTGATTAACTGAGAGTTGAATCCATAGATTTGTTCAATTGGAATATCTAGCAGAAGGTTTTTTGTTGTTTTGCGATAATAATCAGCTGTAACACTTAAGCGGTCATTTAAAAAGCCCATGTCTACACCTGCATCAAATTGATAATTACTTTCCCATTTTAAGTTGGGATTAGGTAAACGGGTGCCAACAACACCGCCGTATAGGTCACTTTCTTCGCTTAATGAAACTCCGGTTGGCCCAAATGTACTCATGTATACGTAGTTGTTTACCCGGTCGTTACCTGTTCCACCGTATCCCATTCTAACTTTTAAGTTAGAAAAGATCTTATTATCCTTCATGAAATCTTCATCGCTAACTCTCCAGGCTAATGATCCTGATGGATAATATCCTATTCTGTTTTTTGAAGAGAATTTTGATGAAACATCCTGACGGATAGTGAATGTAGCCAGATATTTGTCTTTTAAAGCATAATTTAAACGACCGAAATAAGAATACATTATTGCTTCTTGCTTATCAGTAATAGCTTTAATTCTTTCAGCAGCACCATCAAGATTGTTATAAAGGTACTTATCAGTAGTGAATTTTTGTACCTGAGTATAATGTCTTTCATTTTGATCGAACTGATAAGAAAATCCTGCTAATGCGGTAAATGAATGTATCTCATTAAATACCTTTTTATAGGTAAGATAAGTTTCCATTAAATTACGGGTAGAATTTAGTTCATTCACCGAAGCCTGTCCCTGAACCTTTTCTCCTGAGACAAGAGTAGTAGGTAGGTAAGTTCCTTCTTTAGTTGCTGAAAATTCTGTTCCTCCACTAATATGTAAGGTAAGCTCGTCAAGAATTTGCAGGTCACCAAAAATGTTAGCAGTCATTCTATTGTTGTAACGATCGTTAGTGGGTTCAAGTAACCAAGCTAAAGGATTATCTTTCCCATTTCTACGAGCATATGTTCCGTCTGCATTGTATGGAGCAATAGCCGGAGAAGTGAACATAATACCATATAATACGTTAGATGGTACTATGTTTCCGTCGTAAGTTTTAAATTGCGAAAATGATCTGGCAGCATATATATTCGCGCCAGCTTTAAATCTTTTACCAACTTTTTGATCTATGTTGAAACGACCAGAGTAACGATCGAAATCTGTTTTCTTTAATGCACCTACTTGTCCGAAATAATTTCCTGAGATAGAGATACGTGTATCTTCATTACCACCGCTGATGTTTAAGTTATGGCTTTGTACTGTGGCATTTCTTGTAGCAAGACTAAACCAATCAGTATTAGTAGAACTCTCTAAATCTTCGGCAGTATATTCTGGCGGGTTTCCTTGCTCAATTGCTTTTGCGTTAGCAATAGCTTTGTAGTCAGTCGCGTTCATTAAATCAGGTCTGTTCTTGATCCGTTGAGTTCCATAATAGCTTTCTAGTTCTACTGATGCTTTTCCTGATTTACCTCTTTTTGTTGAAATTAGAACAACTCCATTTGCACCCCTGGAACCATAAATAGCCGTAGCAGATGCATCTTTTAAGATTTGAATGTCTTCAATGTCACTTGGCGAAATATCTTTACCATTGTCTGTAATAAAACCATCAACTACGTACAAAGGTTCGTTAGTAGATTTTACTGAATTACCACCCCTGATGCGGATAATACTTGTACCTCCCGGTGCTGAACTAGCTTGAGTAACCTGTACACCCGAAGCACGACCCTGAATGGCTTGTGCAACGTTTGAAGTAACACCCCCTAAGTTTAAGCTTTCTTTTGAAATAGAGCTAATCGCACCGGTAAGGTCTTTCTTCTTTGATGTACCGTAACCTACCACAACTACCTGCTCAAGTTCATTTTGAGTTTCTTTTAAGGTTACATTTATTTGTGTTTTAGATCCAACAGTAAATTCCTGAGAATCGAAACCGATAAACGAGAATTGCAGAATGCTTTGTGCATCTGGTGCAGTAAGCGCATAATTACCGGAACCATCGGTAAGGGCACCTACTTTACCACCTTTTACTTTAACACTAACTCCCGGGATGCCTTCTCCTTTGGCATCCGAAACTTTTCCGCTTACTTTAATCCCTGTTTGGGCATAACCCTCTATAGAGAGGAGAAATGTTATTAATAGTGAAAATAGTAGAAATTTAGATTTCATATTTATTGGTTTATATGTTTGTTGTTTTAGTTTTAAAAAGGAAGCTGGCAGATTTTAGGTGTGTTTTTGTTAAAAAACATGGCCCAGCGAAATAACTGTCGGGGTAGAAATGAAAAAAGTCAATAAGGAGAGCCCTATGAAATTTCATTATCATTTTAGTTTAGTTTTGTTTAGTTTTTCCCAATCAGATTTATGCTTTTGAGTGCATAAACTGATATAAAGTATTAAGAGTGAAGGTAGAGCTAAAAACAGTGAGGGGCCGTTCAATTGTAATGTAAAAATTGCGCAAACGTTTGTTCTGGCAGTTTTTTACTGAATTACTATCGGAATTTAATAAGTGATTAATTTAACGTTAAATTAATCACTTATTGTAACCAGTTACGTTGTCTGATTATCAGGGCATTTTTTAGGTTTTAACGCAAAATAGGAGGTTTTAACTCCTTTTTAAAAGAGGAATGGGTGCCCAAACTAAGGTTATGTCTATTTAATTTTTTGGATTATTGTAAGTGGCAGTATATGAGCTTGTTAGTTTGAGTGCAAACGATTGATATGCTTTTTTTAGTAAAATGAAATTGTTACTTCAAGCTCTTGGCCTCATTCCAGTAAATATCCATTTCTGCCAGTGTCATATCATTCAGTGCTTTGCCATTTTCTTTGGCTTTGCTTTCAAGATATTGAAAGCGCTTAATGAATTTTTTGTTGGTTTTTTCTAATGCGTTCTCAGGATTGATGTTAATGAAACGAGCGTAATTAATTAAAGAGAACAGTAGGTCGCCAAATTCACTTTCTGCTTTTTCTATATCTATAGCGGCACCATCTACTACATTATACTCATCTTTAAATTCCTGCAACTCTTCTTCAACCTTTTCCCAAACCTGTTCCTTATTGTCCCAATCAAAGCCAACACCTCTTGCTTTTTCCTGAATGCGACTTGCTTTTACCAGAGACGGCAGACCAGCGGGTACCCCCGATAAAACAGATTTGTTTCCTTCTTTAAGTTTTAGTTGCTCCCAGTTTCGTTTTACATCGTGCTCATCTTGTACCTCAACATCTCCATAGATGTGCGGGTGTCTGCTAATTAATTTATCACATACACTGTTCAGTACATCAATTATGGTAAAGTCATTAGTTTCTGACGCTATGCGGGCGTAAAAAACAAGGTGCATCATTACATCTCCCAGCTCTTTTTTTACCTCGTCAAGGTCTCCATCAAGGATAGCATCAGATAGCTCATAGGTTTCCTCAATAGTTAAATGTCGCAGCGTTTCCATGGTTTGTTTTTTATCCCATGGGCATTGTGTGCGTAATGTATCTAACACTGTAAGTAGTCTTTGAAATGCCGAGGCAGGATCGTTTGCAGTAACAGGAGGTATATTATTAGGCATTGGGTGTTTATTTTATGACGTTAAAGGTAACCATCATTGTGGTTAAAAAAAGAACAACAAGGCCTAATAAAAATATAATATCGGCAGCTCTCTCTAAAGGATAGTTCGAGGGACCTCTTCTTTTCATGGAAAGAAATGATAAAATACAGGCCGTCATAAATAATATAATTGCAAGAGCTGTTGTTTCGTCAATGATTGTACTGTCGCTCATTTTTGCGACCTTAAGAGAGGTCAATACAATAAAGCACAAACCCAGTAAGGTTGCAGAGGTATTAAGTATATGCGGCGTTCTGTTTTCGGGCATTTATCAAGCTATTAAAATTTGTTTTTATTCCTGTTCTTCGAGCTTAATATTCTTGGTGATTCGATATATCTTACGTTTTTTATGCGGCTTTTCTTCTCCGCCAAGTAAAACTCCCCATGGTTTTAAAGAATCTACACGATCAAATATAATTTTTAGCATTGCCATGTAGGGAATACATAAGAACATACCTGATATGCCCCATATCATTTCGCCAACTACTATGCCTATAAAGGCAAATAGTGCATTTATCTTTACCTTTGAACCTACAACCAATGGCATTAATACATTGCCATCCAGGGCATGAACACCTGCAAAGGCAACCACCACAAGTAACATCTTGGCTGCGCCTGCAGTAGCAAAAGTAATCAGCGCACTGATCAGCAACGCGGTAAAGATGCCTATATAGGGGATGATGTTGAAAATGCCGGCAATCAGACCAAGTAACACCGCATACTTTACATTTAATACCCAAAGTACTAAGATCATTAATAAGGTAACGATGAGCATTTGCAGGAATAATCCGGTGATATATTTTTTGATGATATATTGCATGCGCCTTACAATTTCTCCTACCTTATCTGCATGTTGTTCTTCAAATACAGCGGTTAAAAAGGTGAAAAGTACTTTACGATAGTTTAAGATGAAAAAGGTAAAAAGTAATAGAAAAGACAGAAAAAGCAGCGTTGAAGACAGGGTAAGTAATGTAGCGCCTAAAACAGTGGCGCTGGTGGAAAGTGCCGCACTGGTACTATCTCTTAAATAGTCTATCTGCTTTTTTGTATTGATGTTAAAGGTATTTGAAATCCAATTCTGGATGTCGTGAAATGAAGTTTCTCCTTGCTTTTTAAGCGCAGGCCAGTCTTGCCAGAGATCGGTAAGCTGGTTTGCCAAAAAATATAGTATGCTAGATATAAAAGCGATCATGAGTATCACAGATACGATTGCAGCCAGACTCCTTTTAAAGCGCCATTTTTGTTCCAGAAAATTAGAAAGAGGTAATAACAGTAAAGCCAGCAAGAATGACGTTAGCAGTGGCGCAAGTAATGTTTGTCCTAAAATGGCGAGGTACCCTAAACAGATGATTGCAAATAGCACCAAAGCAAGTTTAGCGTAAAAAGGGAGCGTGATGTTTCTCATAGATGATTTATTAAGCCAGTTAGAAAAGTTTAACATAGGAAAATTAACTAAAAACAAACGCCCTGCCAAATATTTAGCGGGGCGTTTGTTTTTATTAAAAGAATTAAAGGTTATTCCCAGGCACTGGCTTCGTCAAGGATTGCAATATCCTCAACATTTAGTTTTAATGTTGCGGCTTTCTTAAGATCTTCGAGCTGGTCTAAACTGGTAACGCTTGCAATTGGTGCAGTTATGGATGGACGTGCAATAAGCCAGGCCAGTGCTATACTTGCCTGATCTGCACTGTATTGTTCTGATACATCATCAAGGGCTTTTAAAATTTTAAATCCTCTTTCATTCAAGTAATTTTTAACTGCACCACCCCGCTGACTTTTATTAAGGTCTTCTACTGAACGGTATTTTCCGGTTAAAAAGCCACTTGCCAGAGCATAATAGTTAATTGTACCTAAATCATTATCCTGTACAATTTGTTCGAAGTTTTTTTCGTAACCCTCGCGTTGGTATAAGTTGTATTCTGGCTGTAAGGTTTGATATTTAGGGAGATTGAATTTTTTTGCTATTTCCAACGATTCAGTTAAGCGCTCCGGTGTTAAGTTGGAAGCGCCAATCCATCGAACCTTGCCTTCTTTTATTAATTGATGATATGCCTCAAGTGTTTCTTGTATTGGTGTGTCAGGATCATCGTAATGAGATTGATAAAGATCTATGTAGTCTGTTTTTAATCTTCTTAAGGAGTCTTCTACAGCCTGAAAGATATACTTTTTAGACAAGCCCTTTTTATCAGGTCCCATTGGGGCACCAACTTTTGTGGCAAGTATAATTTTGTCTCTGTTATTTCTCTGCGACATCCAGTTTCCGACTATTGTCTCAGATTCCCCACCGGTGTTTCCGGGTACCCAGGCAGAATATACATCTGCGGTGTCTATAAAGTTAAAGCCTGCATCGGTAAAGCCATCAAGTATTTCGAATGATTTCTTTTCATCCGCGGTCCAGCCAAATACATTTCCCCCAAAGGCTATTGGGTAAACAAATAAATCGGAGTTTCCTAATTTTCTTTTTTTCATCGCTGTAATTTCTGTTGTTAAGGTAGGTTGTGCGAGCGCATTATTACTTACTTAACAAATTTAACAGCATGGTGTTTCTAATATAGTCGGTGGTTTGTAATTTATAATAATTATTTGGGTTCAATTGCTTTAGTTGCTCTTAGCATTTCTCGCTTTCCCGGTGCTCCGGGAAGCTTTTCTATGGTAAAACCTACTGATTTGAGTGCACGTTTAAGTTTTCCGGTAATTGCATATGTAACGAATATGCCTCCCGGTTTTAAAAATTGGCAAGTATGTGCAATAATCTCGTCTGTCCACATTTCGGGTTGATGCTGAACAGAAAAAGCATCAAAGTAAATGAGGTCAAATCTTTGTTCAGTCTGGAACCTGTGAAGATATGTTTGTACAATTTTAAGCTGTTGGTCTGGAAGCATGGTTACTGCCTGCAGTAATGCTTTTCCATAATTGTCAATCAAACTGTTCCAAACAGTATCGGGTACGTATGCGGCATAGCCTGTTGATTCTAATTCTTCAATTCTTAATGGAAAGGCCTCCAGGCCAATATATTGAAGCTTTATCTGATGTTCGGCACAATGAGAAATGCTCATTAAAAAGTTAAGTCCTGTGCCAAAGCCAACCTCCAAAACAGATATTTCTTTATCCGGAAAGCTGGCTATTGCATGCTTTAAACCGGCATCAATAAATACATGTTTGCTTTCCTGCAAAGCACCGTGTTTGGAATGATAATTTTCGCCAATACTTTCGTTGTATAGTGTGTTTGAACCATCAGCGGTTTGGACAAGTTTATTCATCAGTGCAAACTTAGATAAAATAGTTTTTAACTTTAGACCTTAATTGCTTGCTATGGATATTGAAACATTTAGAGATTATTGCCTGAGCCTAAAGGGAACTACTGAAGGTATGAAGTGGGATCACCTGTGTTTTATGATTGAAGAAAAAATTTATGTGATTATGTCTCTTGAAGAAGGAAGGTTTTCTATTAAATGTGATCCGGATGAGTTTGATATGCTGGTGGCAAGACCGGGTATTCAGCAAGCTTATCACATGGCAAAACGCCAGTGGATATCTTTAGATAGTTTGGACGTATTGCCTGATCCTGAATTGAAAAGCCGTGTTGCAGAATCCCGAACCTTTGTACTAAGAAAGCTTAGTAAAAAGGTTCGGGAGAAATATAATTAGTTACTATTTGCCGGATTTAACCCTGCGGCCTTCTGACTCGGAACTACCTGAGCGCTGACGGGCTGCTTTAATATCGTTACTTCCAAATCGGTATGTACATGTTAAGCGGAATACCTGACTTTCCCATCTTTCATTAACTACATAGTTTTGTGAAGACAGTGCACTTGTAATTACACTTTTTTGCATTTTAAACAAGTCATTGGCAGCAAGTTTGATACTCAATTTTTTATCCATGAAAGATTTATTTATACCAAGGTCAATACCGTACTGAGGGTCTATTAATATTGTTCCGTAAACTTGTTTAGATTGATAAAAGCCAGACCATTCTATATTTAATGACGGATTTACAGTAATGGTCTGTGTTGTATTAAAGTTAAATGCAACTCTTCCACTTTGAAACGGTTGGCCTAAAAGATCTGGAGTTTTGAAATTGTTGTAGAATCCGGTAAAGTTGTTATTACTGCTCCACCACTTGGTTATTTGTATTGGATAATTAATGTTCAGGTTGTATGCATCTTGCGTAGCAAGGTTCTGATTAGAAATGAAAATTGTTTTTTTAGCCGTATCTGTTAATAGAACATCAGACATTACATCAGTGGTATGGCTATACCCAAATGTTACGTTTAATGTTTTTTTGTAAGAATAGGATAGCTCGAAAGCATTAGTGTATTGAGGTTTTAAGAATGGATTCCCAAACCTGTAAGAATACAAATCAAGGTAATAGATAAATGGATTTAATGAACCATAATCTGGACGGTCAATTCTTCTGCTGTAAGAGAGGCCCATTTCATGATCTTTAGATAGTTCCTGGTTTATAAAAATGCTTGGGAACAGATTAAGGTAATGTCTGTTTACAATCTTTTGTTCTGTAACAGAATTTCCTTTTGAGTTGGTTTGTTCAGCTCTTAATCCTAATTGTACAGAAGTAGTTTTAAATTTTTTGTTGAGGTTAGCATAGGCAGCATTGATATTTTCATCGTAAAGGAATTGATTACTGCGCTTAACATCGTTTTGCCACTGGTTGTTTTCGTAGTTCTCAAAGATGAAGTTGTTGTCTGTTTCTACAAAACTCGATTTTAAGCCAACTTCAAGTTTCATCTCTTTGTTAATAGGGTAGGTGTAATCTGTTTTTCCTGCCCATATTTTGGTCGTGGATGGTGTAGCATTTCTAAAAATATAATCAGGTTTGGCAGGCAGACCTTGGTTGTTTAAATATCTATTGTTGAAATTGTTATCCTGTCTTCCTATATGTTCGGAGTAATCAGCATCTATGCTTATTTCCTGTCCCAGGGTGTCTATTGTCCCTTTATAATTCAGGTTGTACGACATGCCGGTGTATTTATACCTGTTAGGGTTTTGAGCAACTACTGATGAATCTGTTTTGGAAGGCTGATCACCGATCAATGTAAGCACATCTGATGCATTTTTTCCGTTTGCATTATATCCATTAAAAGCAAAACCAATTGTGTTCTTGTCATTGATGAAATAGTCTATCCCGCCTTTATAATTGCTGTTGTTTCTGCGTCGTATGTTCATATTTGTTTGATCAAAATAGGTTTGATCCGTTGCGGTATTGTTTACCCTGGCAATATCTGTGCTGCCAAACCCTTTATTGCGTCCGTAATCGTAATTTCCAAAAATATTGATTTTTTTTTCACGATGATTTAGGTTTAAACCACCATTTGCCTTGTAATATCTTCCGTAACCAACACCTCCAAGTATAGAGCCATTAGTACCATAATTTCTGTTCTTTTTTAGTTTAATATTGATGATCCCAGAGTTACCGGCGGCGTCATATTTTGCAGAGGGGTTGGTAATTAATTCGATAGATTGGATTGCATTTCCCTCAGTAGATCTAAGAAGATTGGCTAATTGTTCTGAAGATAGGTAGGTAGGTTTGCCATCAAGCATTACGGTAACACCCTGTTTACCCTTTAAGCTAATTTTGCCATCTTTGTCGACAGTAACTCCAGGCGACTTCTGTAAAATATCCAGAGCCGTATTACCAGCTGCCAATGCGCTATTTTCTACATTTATGACTGTTTTATCAATCTGTCTTTCTATCAGGGGTTTTTGTTAACAATTTCAACACCTTTAAGCTCTTTTGCATCGGTAGCCAATTGAACATTGCCTAGATCGTGAGTTTTTTTGCTTGAACTTATAGAATAAGGCCCCTTAAATACCTTTTTGTAACCAACTACATAAATGGCAATAAGATAATTCCCTTGTTTAATTTCTTTTAACTGATAGGTTCCATTGTCGGAAGTAAGTGTCCCTTTTACAGTGGTTGAATCTTTGGCATTTAACAAGCTAATGGTGGCATACGGAAATGCCTTTTGCTGTTCGTCTAACACCTTACCGGATATTTCTCCGGTTGTATTGTCTGATTGCGCATTCGCGACTGTAAAAGTCAGCGTAAAGGCAAATATGGCGAGAAGTAGAATGTATTTATCAGGTTTCATAATGGCATACTTTTTCCACATACGCTTTTAAGCATATTAATCGAATATGTGAAAGGTTTTTGTGATTCTTATTTAGTTATTTATAAGATGCAGGAATGGTGCGAAAGGTTACAGCGAATATTAAAAAAAAGTGAAAATATGCCTTTACGATATTAATTATGAATTTCTATAAAATAAAAATGACCCGAAATTCCTTCCTGGTCATTTGAATTGTTGAGCGTTGAGTTAATAATTTGATTTCTTCTTTATTAGTCGGATTTAATGATTAATTCTTCAGTTTTATTAAAATTCCAGACTTGTCTTTGTTCCATTCTATCTATAACTAACGAGAAAGAGTCTTCATTTTCAATGATTTCGAGGAGGGTGCCCAGATTGACTATAATGTCTCCTGCAGCCAGGTTCGAAATTCTAATGGCTTTTAGGTCTGGTAAAGGTTCCGGTATGTAATTCATAGTGAGAGATGTTAATTTGGTTATTTAGGTACATAAACTTTCTCAAAAATAGTTGTTAGAATTTTGCAAAGTGGTGACATACACATTTTTTTCTTATTTTTAGCCCATGGAGAAACCTAGAAAACGTATAGCCGGAGCAATTAGAGATAAGGAAAGAACTATGCTTAAATTGATTGCTGCGGTAGGTGAAATTATTAAGAATGAGGGGTATACGGCATTAGGTGTTAACAATATTGCTAAAAAAGCAGAGGTCAATAAGAAGTTGATTTATAGGTATTTTGATAACAATGTAAATAATTTGATAGAAACCTATGTAAAGACAAAAGATTATTGGATTGGTTTATCTGGAGACATGGAAAGACTTATGGCCGAATCTCAAATTGATGGTGGCCGGCCTATGGTTAAGACAATATTAAAAACTCACCTTAGTTTTTTTTACACTGAAGAGGAAATGCAGAAGATCGTTATCTGGGAAACCAGTGAAAAAAGTAAACTGATGAAGGAGGTTGGTTTAAAGCGGGAAGCTTTTGGTGAGGAAGTTTTTAAACTACTTCTTCCGAATTTCGAAAAATCAGGTGTTGACTTTCGTGCGATAATGGCATTGCAGGTAGCAGGTATAATTTTTATGGTATTACAGTCTAAGGCTAGCGGAAATCCATTTTGTGGTATTGATATTAATAATCCGAATGATATGGATCGAATATTAAAATCACTCGATCAACTCACTGATTTAGTATACGATAAAGCAAAAAACTAATATAATGGCGCTTTTGCAAGCGCCATTATATTACGTATTTACCACATTCTAATTCTGTTTTCAGGTTTCTTATATAATTTATCACCTGGTTTAACGTCAAATGCCTCATACCACGCATCCATATTTACAGGTGCGCCAATGGTTCTGTAAGGTCCTGGCGAGTGCGGATCTGTTTTAATCAGCTGCGCTGCACTTTCAGGTAAAATGTTACCTCGCCAAACCTGTGCCCATGATAGGAAGAAACGCTGATCTGGTGTAAAACCATCAATCTTTTCATTTGACTGACCCTGTTTAGTTAATTTAAATGCTGTATATGCAGCATTAAGGCCGCCAAGGTCACCTATATTTTCTCCCATCGTTAGTTTTCCTATTACGTGGATGGTATCTAATACAGTATATGCATCAAATTGCTCTCCTAAAGCTTTGGTTTTTGCTTCAAATTTAATCTTATCTTCGTCAGTCCACCAGTTACGAAGATTACCATCTTTATCATACTGGCTTCCTGAATCATCAAATCCGTGAGACATTTCATGTCCAATTACAGCACCAATACCACCATAATTAACCGCATCATCAGCATTTGGATCAAAGAACGGGAACTGAAGAATCCCGGCGGGAAACACAATCTCGTTCATTGTTGGGCTATAGTAGGCATTAACGGTTGGCGGGGTCATTCCAAAACGTGTACGGTCAACAGGTTTGCCTAACTGATCTATTGATTCTTTATACCCCCACGCACCTGCATTTCTTAAGTTCTGGAAATAGGCAGCACGGCTTATAACCAAACCATCATAATTCTTCCACTTTTCAGGATATCCTATTTTTGGCACAAATGCATTTAGTTTGGCAAGTGCTTTTTCTTTTGTTGCAGCACTCATCCAGTCCAGATTTTTAATCCTGATCTCAAATGCTTTTCTAAGGTTACTGATGAGCTCGGTCATACGCAGTTTTGCATCCGGCTTAAAATATTTGGCTACGTATAGTTGTCCTAATAATTCTCCAATTGTGCCATCTGTTAATTGCGACATTCTTTGCCATCTTGGAGTTTGAACTTTTTGTCCGCTTTGTACCTGATTAAAAGCAAAGTTTGCGGCCACAAAAGGTGAACTTAGGTTAGGAGCAGCATTTTTTAATACATTCCATTCCAGGTATGTTTTCCAATCTTTTAATGAAACACTCTTTAGCATTTCGTCAAAAGTCACAAAGAATTTTGGCGCAGAAACAAGTATCGTATCCTGACCGCTTACTTTTAGTTTAAGCAGCATTTTTGCCCAGTCTACAGATGGAGTGGTTTTGCTAAAGTTTGCAACAGTAAACTTATTATAGGTTTTATATGGATCGCGCATTTCTACACGAGACATTTGAGCATCTGCAAATTTCTTTTCTATCGACATTACCGTTGCTGCTTTTTTCTGACCTTCTGTATTATTGTAGCCAATTAAACCAAAAAGGGTAGTCATGTAGGTTGTATATGCCTCACGAATCTTTACACTCCTGCTATCATCCTTCAAATAGTAATCGCGATCAGGAAGTGTAGTGCCTCCCTGTCCAAGTTGAGGAAGGTATTTTGTTACGTTTTTTCTATCCTGACCGACACTAAATCCAAACATGGGAGAAGCAAGCCCGCTTACGCGCATATATACCGTATGGTCTAAAATATCCTGAACAGTTTTAAGTTGTTTAACTTTTTCCAGGTCAGCTTTAATTGGACTATAACCCAGTTTTTCAATTGCTATGCTGTCCATTGCGGCGGCAAAGAAATCACCTACACGTTTTTTTACTGATCCTACCGGAGCTGTTTTATCAGCAGCAGCATCTTCTACAAGTCCTTTTACTGCATTTATATTAAAATCTCTTAATACATTGAAACTGCCCCAACGTGTTTCTTTTGCAGGAACAGGATTGTTTTTAATCCATGTGCCGCTGGCATATGTGTAAAAATCATCTCCAGGTTTTACGCTGAGATCCATGTTGGTCGGGTCAATAAATTTTGCGGGAGATTGAGCACTAGCCGTATAGCCGGTCGCAAGAATTCCTAAGGCAGCAATGTGCCTGGTTAGTTTTAAAATATTCATAAAGTTAGTCAACAGATTTTATAACACTTTACCTATGCAGGAGAATCCCTGCGACATGTGGTGTTTATAATAACATCAATGAGGTAAAAGTAATAAATACTGCTTAACAAGCATTTTGTCTATTCAAAATATTACTTGTTAAACCAGTAGTAGATTTTAGTTAGGCTGAACCGCCTAAGCAAGGAACCTGAAAAGAAAAATAGTTTTATTGCTTTCATGACTAAGTCAGTTATACCTATTTAACATATTTTAACATATTTTATTGTGTAAGGGGTGTAAAATATGTTCTATTGTTTGGTAAGGTATGATCTGTTTACTGCTAATTAATACTTCTGCTTAATTTTTTTCTCTGGCCAAGATATAATCCGAAAACAACAAGCAAAGTGCCTGCAACTGTGTACATGGTAATAGGCTCGTCCATTAACCACCAGGCATAAAAGAAACCGAAAAGTGGACATAGAAACAGCCATAGTGAAGCTTTAACCGTATCTATTTTTAATAAGTAGAACCAACATATAAGCCCTATTACAGACACTGCAAGGCTAAGCCATAAAGCAGAGAATATAAGCCTGTTGTCCATTCGTATCAATGAGAAATCACTAAAGAAAAAGGTAAATGGGAGCAGAAATATTCCCCCTAGCGCCACCTGCCACCCATTGATCAAAATGTTGGGGAGCTTCCATTTCACTCTTGCGTAGTATACACTTGCAAAAGATACACAGACCATACTTAACATCAATAAGCTGATTCCCAATATAGTTGTACTGCTATCTTTTAACAGTGGATAGGTGGCAATTCCAATACCTGCCATACCTATTATAATGCTAAATATTTCTTCTTTTGATGGTTTACGGCCAATTAGCCAGGAAGACAATAGTACAATTAATAGTGGGTTTGTAGATGTAGCCAAACTGCCTATACCTGCTGCGGTATATTTCATCGCACATACGTACAGGCCAAGATAAACGGTGGTATTTAAAAGGCCAAATATTGAAAGGTGCTTCCATTCTTCGGCATTAGGTAATTTATAGGATTTATTAAATATATATCCAAATGAGAGTAATACAAGCCCTGCCAGGAAAAAACGAATATGTGCCAGGACCAATGGAGGCGCAGATAAAATGCCAAATTTTGTAGCTACAGATGCTGAAGCCCACAACATAGCGAACAGTAAACCTATAAAGATGTTTTTCACACATCAAAGGTAATCAAGCCAACGATGTAATTTGCGATATTTTGTATAAGTTTGGCCCCAACTTATTATTCATACGATGAAACCATCATGTGCTGCATTATATAAACCGAAATGAATAATAGCGGGCGGCGCATGATAGCTTCATCATCTTTTAGAACAACTGATGAAAAAACTGATTTTATGTATTCAATTGTTGTCAATTGCTTTTTATGGCATAGCCCAGGATAAACAATTGACCATTCAGGATGCAATGAGTAATGCACGCACTACTTTGGCTCCGGAAAATCTTTCTCAAATTCAATTTATTTATGGCACAGAAGATTATGTGTATGCCAAAAAAATAGGGAATGAACCCGTATGGATGAGTGGCAATTTTAAGAGTCAGCATGAACAGCAATTTTTATCATTGGTCCAGTTAAATCAGAAATTAAAGTCATTTCAAAAGAATACTTTAAAGTCGATGCCTGTTATTCAATTTAATCAGGGACCCGACTGGATATTAACGGTTAACGGAAGTAAAGTTGCGTTTAATCCTGTAAAGAATACCTATAAGGTGCTCATAGATCAATCTATTGGTAGTAAAACTAGTGTTGAACAAAGTACCGCTGGTTACATCGCTTATTTGGATAACTTCAATTTGTTTGTGACAAATGGTACTGATCAAAATCAGGTAACTAAAGATGGCAGCAAAGATATTGTGTATGCTTCGTCGGTTCATCGTGATGAATTTGGAATAACTAAAGGTACGTTCTGGAGCAATAGCGGTAAGCTACTCGCTTTTTATAGAATGGATCAAAGCATGGTTTCTGATTATCCGATCATTGATTGGACCACGAGACCTGCTAAAAATGTAAATATCAAATATCCTATGGCAGGCGATAAAAGCCATGAGGTAACTGTAGGGGTTTATAATGCAGATACGAAAGCTGTGGTGTACCTTAAAACAGGTGAACCTGTTGAGCAGTATCTTACTAATATTGCATGGAGCCCGGATGATAAATACATATACATTGCGGTTTTAAACCGCGGACAGAATCACATGAAGCTAAATCAATATGATGCAGCAACCGGTGATTTTGTGAAAACATTATTTGAAGAAAAGGATGAGAAATATGTTGAGCCATTGGTGCCTATGTTATTCCTCAAAAATGATCCTGCTAAGTTTATCTGGCAAAGTAACCGTGATGGATGGAATCATTTATATCTATATGATTTAAATGGAAAAGTATTGAAACAATTGACAAAAGGAAACTGGGAGGTACTTGATGTAAAAGGATTTAATTCAAAAGGTGATCAGCTGTTTTATGTTTCTACTGAAGAATCTCCCATAACCCGTAATTTATATGTGCTTAACTTAAAATCAGGTAAATCTAATAGGATTACACAAGGATTTGCTGTACATGGTGCACAGGTGAGCACTTCTGGAAACACTGTAATTGATAATTATAGTAGTCCGGAACAACCCCGAGTAATCCAGTTAATAGAAACTGCAACTGCTAAAACAAAAATATTATTAAAAGCACCCAATCCTTTAGCTGCATTTGCTACAGAAAACTCCTCAATCTTTACTATAAAAAGTAACAGTGGAGACGATTTGTATTGTAGCTTATATAAACCAGTTGGTTACGACAGCACAAAAAAGTATCCGGTTATTGTTTACTGGTACGGCGGCTCACATGCGCAGCTTATCCTAAACTCATGGAATGCAGGTGCTGGAGATTATTGGTTCAGGTATATGGCTGAGCATGGTTATGTGGTATTAACAATCGACACAAGAGGAAGTGATAATAGGGGTAGAGCTTTTGAACAGTCTATGTTCCGCAGAGCAGGGGATGTTCAAATGGAAGATATGATGAAGGCAGTAGATTACTTGAAGGGGCTTCCTTATGTTGATTCTGCTAATATGGGGCTATTTGGCTGGAGCTTTGGAGGTTTTGGAACGGTTGATTTTATGGTTACACATCCTGGTATTTTTAAAGCTGCTGTTGCAGGTGGTCCGGTAATAAACTGGAAGTTTTATGAGGTGATGTACACTGAACGCTATATGGATACTCCGCAGGAAAATCCTGAGGGTTATGCTGCTACTGACTTGAGTAGTAAAGTTGACCAGCTAAAGGGAAAACTGATGTTAATCCATGGCCTGCAGGATCCTGTTGTAGTACAGCAACATTCTGTTGATTTCGTTAAAAAAGCTGTTGATAAGGGTATTCAAGTAGATTATATGATCTACCCTGGCCATGAGCATAATGTAATTGGTAAAGACAGAGCACATTTGTATCAAAAGGTTACTGATTACTTTATGCAAAACCTGAAGTAAAGAAAGTAAGGTTAAAAAAGATCAATGTACATTGATCTTTTTCCCTATTTTTCTATTTCCTTTTCCCAAAAAAGTCAGTGTTATGAGCTGATATGCAAAATCTTCCCTTCAAGATTTTGGGGAAGCGAATAGCATCTGTCTTTTTTATTCTTATTTTTACAGCCAAATCTGATACTTTTTCAAAATAATGAGCATTTCTACAAAATACGACCCGGCGGCAACCGAAGACAAATGGTACAGCTACTGGATAGAAAAGAACTTTTTTCATTCTGAGCCTGACGAACGTGAGCCTTATACCATTGTAATCCCTCCTCCAAATGTGACTGGGGTTTTGCATATGGGGCATATGCTAAACAATACAATTCAGGATGTGCTGATTCGTAGAGCGCGTATGCAAGGTAAAAATGCTTGCTGGGTGCCTGGAACGGATCATGCATCAATTGCTACTGAGGCAAAAGTTGTTGCCATGCTTAAAGAAAGAGGGATCAGCAAAAAAGACCTTAGCAGAGAAGAATTTCTTAAATATGCTTGGGAATGGAAAGAGAAATACGGGGGTATTATTCTTGATCAGCTGAAAAAGTTAGGCGCAAGTTGCGACTGGGAGCGGACACGCTTTACTATGGAAGATGATCTTTCAGAAGCAGTAATCGATAGTTTTATCCATTTGTATAAAAAAGGAAGAATATATCGCGGCGTGCGTATGGTGAATTGGGATCCGGCAGGTAAAACTGCGGTTTCTGATGAAGAAGTGATCCGTAAAGAGGTAAATCAAAAGTTATATTATATAAAATATTCGGTATCGGGAACCAATGATTTCTTAACCATTGCAACTACCCGTCCGGAAACAATTATGGCCGATGCTGCCATTTGCGTTAACCCTAACGACGAGCGTTACCAGCACCTGAAAGGAAAAAAAGTTTTTGTACCACTAATCAATCGTGAGATACCTGTTATTCAGGATGAGTATGTAACAATGGATTTTGGAACAGGATGCTTAAAGGTTACTCCTGCTCATGATTTGAACGATTACGAATTGGGTGTTAAACATAAGTTGCCTGTAATAGATATCTTAAATGAAGATGGTACATTAAACGAACTTGCTGTTGTGCTTGTTGGTGAAGACCGCTTTGTGGCAAGAAAAAAGATTGCTGTCTTATTAGAAGAAGCTGGTCATTTAGATAAAGTTGAGGACTATAAATCGCAGGTAGGTTTTTCTGAGCGTACCAATGCAGCTATTGAGCCTAAGCTATCTATGCAATGGTTCTGCAAAATGGATGAAATGGCCAAGCCGGCATTGAAAGATGTATTGGATGGCGATGTTAAGTTAATTCCTGAAAAGTTCGTAAACACCTATCGTCATTGGATGGAGAATGTTAGGGACTGGAATATCAGCAGGCAACTGTGGTGGGGACAACAAATTCCTGCATGGTACGATGATAAAGGCAATTGGGTTGTAGCAAAAACTAAAGAAGAAGCACTTGACGAGTTTTTAAAACTTAAAGATATTGACGGGGTATTTACGGAAACTGAAATCCATGGTTTTAAACATCAGCTGGCACCTTTTGTAACTCAGGATCCTGATGTAATGGATACCTGGTTTTCATCATGGTTGTGGCCAATCTCTGTGTTTAATGGTTTTAAAGATCCAGACAATAAAGATATTAACTACTATTACCCTACCAATGATCTGGTTACTGCCCCTGAGATTTTATTTTTCTGGGTAGCACGTATGATCATGGCAGGCCATGAGTTCAGAGGTCAAAAACCTTTTACAAATGTTTATTTAACAGGTATTGTAAGAGATAAATTGGGCCGTAAAATGTCTAAATCATTGGGTAACTCCCCTGATCCTATTGGGTTAATTGAAAAATATGGTGCTGATGGAGTAAGGGTAGGGATGTTGTTGTGCTCTCCGGCTGGAAACGATTTGATGTTCGACGAAAGCTATTGCGAGCAAGGCCGTAATTTTGCCAACAAAATCTGGAATGCTTTCAGATTAGTTAAAGGTTGGGAAGTTGATGAAAATCTTGAAAATCCCAACCAACAAGCTATATTGTGGTTCGAAAATCGCTTTAACGAAGCGCTGGCAGAGATTGAAGAGAACTTTAAACAATACCGTTTATCGGAAGCTTTAATGGCCTGTTATAAACTGGTATGGGATGATTTCTGTGCCTGGTATCTTGAAATGGTAAAGCCAACTTATCAACATCCAATAGACGCTGAAACTTTAAAAGTAACTATCGGTTTCTTTGAAAAAATCCTGACATTATTACATCCATTTATGCCTTTCCTAACGGAAGAATTGTGGCATGATGAACTCTTCGGAGAGAAAGGTGAGCTTGATTGCTGCATTGTAGCAAACTACCCTGTTGTTGGTAAAGCGGATGCGCAATTACTTAAAGAAGTGGAGATTATTAAAGGCCTGGTAGCTGAGATCAGAAACGTTAGAAATACGAAACAGATCTCGCCTAAAGAAGCACTTCCTCTGGCTATAAAAGTAAATTCGTCTTTAGATTTCGAAAAATGGTTAAATATTGTGTTCAAGCTCGCTAATATTAATCAGGTTGAGTTTGTAAACGATAAGATTCCAGGAGCTGTAAACTTTATGGTGGGCAACGATGAGTTCTTTATTCATCTGAATGAGGCTATTGATATTGACGTTGAAATAGAACGCTTAAATGGAGAATTGGTTTATTTACAAGGCTTTTTGAAATCTGTAGATGCTAAGCTGAGTAACGAAAGGTTTGTACAAAACGCAAAACCTGAGATCATTCAAAACGAACGCAATAAAAAAGCAGATGCTGAATCGAAGATCAATACTATCGAAGAAAGTCTTGCTGCTTTAAAAGGATAAATCTAATTGAGCATTCTTCGGCAGGCAGCTGGAGAATGCATTATTTTAACCAGCCTTCTTTAATGTTATTCTGTAGGCGCACCTTCTGTCGCCTGCAATAATATGATTTACCCTTGTTATATCTATATCCTCACCTAATACAAACTTAAAAGTATTAAGCTCTGAGGCGCAAAAACCCTGGCAAACCTGCGCTGCTGCACAAATTGGGCAGTGGTTCTCTATCAACAAATAGCCTTGTTCATCTTTACTATATTCAGCCATGTATCCTTCTCGTGTGCGGATATCTGCGAGTTGGGAGATACGACCTTCAAGATCTGTAATAGATTGTAATTCGTTAGAATATTTTTCCTTGCCAACTTGTTCGCCTGCTGCTATCACTTTATCAAGAGCCTCGTCGCCCAGCGTGGTCTTCATAAGTTGTATCAGTTTAACAGTAAGTTCGGCATGCGTATCAGGAAAACCAGCATTTCCTTCTTCTGTTAAACTAAAGTAAACGGTGGGCCTGCCAACACCTTTTGATTCGTTGGTCGATTTGATCAATCCCTCCTCACTTAATTTGATGAGTTGTAAGCGCGCGCCTTCACTTGTAATCCCAAGTTCTTTTGAAATTTCTCCTGCAGTTAATGCACCACGGGTTTTTAAAAGCATTAAGAATCGATTTGTCTTCATAATCTAATAAAACAAGCATTTGGTTGTTTTATTCACAAAAGTACTAACTTTGCTTAACTTTTTAACGAAATAAAGAATTATAATGAAATTATCGTGATACTCCATATTTAATTATTAACCCAACACTTAGTTCGGGCGATAAATAATCGCTGTTAACCTTAACTGCCAAAAAGAGATTTTTTAGGAGATGAGGACTACTTATGCCAAAAAAGAAAAATTACATTTATGAAAACAATACAATTACTCTCATTATTAGGCGGAATGTTGCTATTTGAAGCATGCAGCCCCACACAAAGCCAAACGCAGGAAGAAACTATTCAGGAATATCCGGTTTCAACAGTACAACCGAAAGATGCTGTTCTCAATACAGATTACTCAGCAACTATACAGGGTCAGCAGAACATAGAGATCAGACCAAAAGTAGATGGGTTTGTAGAACAGATACTTGTTGATGAGGGTGCAGTTGTTAAAAAAGGTCAGTTACTTTTTAAAATAAATGCCCCCCAGTACGAACAGGAGGTTAGAACAGCTACGGCCGCCATAAAAAATGCTGAAGCTGAAGTAAGTACTGCAAAAATGCAAGTCGAGAAAACCTTGCCTCTGGTAAAAGAAGAGATCATTAGTAATTATGAACTTAAGCAGGCAAATTTTAATCTGCATGCTAAAGAAGCTGCACTTGCACAGGCAAAAGCTAGTTTAGTTAATGCCCGCACTAATCTTGGCTATACTCATATAAATAGTCCTGCCGATGGAGTGGTAGGAAACTTACCCTATAAAACAGGCAGTCTGGTTAGCAGTTCATCTCCACAACCGCTAACAACAGTTTCAAATATTGCAAGTGTTTTTGCCTACTTCTCCTTCAATGAAAAGCAGTTTCTGGATTTCACAGAAAACAACAAAGGGAAAACCATAAAAGATAAGCTAATGAATATTCCTCCGGTAACACTTTTGTTGGCCAATGGAACAGAATATTCAAAAAAAGGCAAGCTGGAAACCTTAAGTGGATTAATCAATACAGAGACGGGTTCAGTTAATCTTAGGGCAAGTTTCCCCAACCCCGATGGATTAATTAGGAGTGGCGCCAGTGCACTTATTCGCATCCCATTAAAAGTAAGCAATGCACTTTTGGTCCCTGCTAAAGCAACCTTCGAAATGCAGGAAAAAACGATGGTCTACACCGTTAAAAACGGTGCGGTAAAAAGTACTGAAATAGAGATAATGGATGTCCCTTCTGGTGAATTTTATGTGGTAACAAAAGGACTGAACCCTGGCGAACAGATTGTGACGGAAGGAATGGGAAGCTTGAAAGATGGAATGAAAATCAAAGCAAAACACTAAAATATTATGTTAAAGAAATTTATAGATAACCCGGTCTTGTCTACCGTTATATCGGTTATCATAGTTACAATGGGGTTACTAGGCCTATATTCATTGCCTATTTCCCAGTATCCAGACATTGCTCCACCTGCCGTTGAAGTAAGTACCTCATATCAGGGAGCAAGTGCGGATGTGGTCATGAAAAGCGTAATTGTACCGCTCGAAGAAGAGATTAACGGAGTAGAACACATGACTTACATGACTTCTAAAGCAAGTAATGACGGTAGTGCCAGCATTACAATAAACTTTAAGCAAGGTACAGATCCGGATATGGCTGCAATTAATGTGCAGAACAGAATCACCAAAGCTACAAGTTTGCTGCCAGCGGAAGTAATCAAAGTTGGCATTACCACCAGTAAGCGGTTGAATAGTGAAGTATTTAGTTTTCTGTTGTACAGCGAGGATGGAAAGTATGATCAGAAATTCCTTGACAACTATTTAAAAATTAATGTGATGCCTCAAATCAAAAGAGTTGAGGGAGTAGGGAATGCCGCTGTATATGGAGGTATGGATTACAGTATGAGAATCTGGCTTAAACCAGATGCCATGGCTGCTTATGGGTTAATCCCTTCTGATATAACAGAAGCGCTTGCAGAGCAAAACATAGAAGCTGCACCAGGCAAAGTAGGAGAGAACAGTGGTCAGGCATTCCAGTATACCTTAAAATATACTGGTCGCCTTGAAAAACCTGCACAATTTGAAAACATCATACTCAAATCTGTAGGTAATGGTCAGGTACTTAAGTTAAAAGACATTGCTGAGGTAGACATGGGCTCTTTTACTTATTCGAGTACCATCATGGCGCAAGGTCATGAATCACCATATGTTGCAATCAATCAAACTTCAGGTTCCAATGCCAATGAGATCATAAAGAAGTGTATAAAAATATTGGACGATGCTTCATTAACCTTTCCAAAAGGAGTTAAGTATAGCGTATTCGCCAATGCAAATGAGTTTTTGGATGCTTCAATTTCTAAGCTTATAGTTACAATTATTGAAGCATTTATATTGGTATTCATTGTAGTATTTATCTTTTTGCAGGATTTCCGTTCTACCTTAATTCCAGCCATTGCAGTTCCGGTAGCCATCATAGGTACATTCTTTTTCCTTAAACTTTTTGGATTTACGATTAACCTGCTTACACTTTTTGCCCTGGTTCTGGCCATTGGTATTGTGGTAGATGATGCCATTGTAGTAGTAGAGGCGGTTCATGCTAAATTAGATCAGGGTGCTAAATCAGCAAAAAAAGCAACTATGCATGCCATGAGTGAAATTAGCGGGGCTATTATCTCTATAACCCTCATTATGGCTGCGGTATTTGTTCCGGTAACTTTTGTTACGGGGTCGGTTGGGGTATTTTACAAGCAGTTTGGGTTAACACTTGCTGTGGCCATTATCATATCTGCAGTAAATGCACTTACTTTAAGTCCGGCACTTTGCGCATTGTTGTTAAAACCACATGGCGAGCATCATGAACAGAAAACCGGCTTTTTACAGCGCTTTTATGCAGGGTTTAATGCTTCATTCAGCACCATGACCAACCGTTATAAGAAGTCGGTTGTTTTTCTGATTGCGAAAAAATGGATTGCATTTGCGATAATCATTGTGTTTAGTCTTTTATTCTGGTTTTTGGTTAAAACCACTCCAACTGGATTTGTGCCTAATGAGGATAGTGGTTCCATATATGGTAACGTTATTTTACCTCCGGCAACTTCTTTGGAACGTACTGAATTCATTGCAAATAAAATAGATAGCATCGCCAGATCTATTCCTGAGATTGAATTGTCATCTAGAGTTGCTGGTATGGATTTAATGAGCGGCACCGGGAGTTCGTATGCGGCCATATTTATCAGGTTAAAGCCATGGAAAGAAAGAACAAAAAAAGGGCAGGATATTAAAAGTATTGTTGGTCAGTTGTTCGCAAAAACTGCAGAAATTAAAGGAGCCAATATCATTTTCTTTGCCGCACCAACATTACAGGGGTTTGGAAATAATGATGGTTTCGAATTTCAGTTGCAGGATAAAACAGGAGGTAGTTATAAGGCTTTTGATGCAGTAATTGGGAAGTTTATGGGAGCACTAAATCAGCGTCCTGAAATTATGTATGCTGCTACATCATACAACACAAGTTTTCCGCAGTACGAGGTTAATGTAAACGTTGCGAAATGCAAAGAAGCAGGTGTTCCTGTTAACCGCGTACTTGGAACGCTGCAAGGCTATTTGGGGGGTATTTATGCGTCAGACTTTAATCGTTTTGGTAAACAATACCGTGTAATGATTCAGGCCGAAGCGGAACAGAGAACCAATAAAGAGGCCATCAATAGAATATTTGTTAGGAATGATAAAGGGGCTATGGCTCCGATATCAGAGTTTATTACACTTAAAAAAATCTATGGCCCGGAATTTATAAACCGCTTTAACTTGTTTACGGCTGGTGCCGTAAATGGCGCACCCAAGCCTGGTTATAGTTCTGGTGATGCGATAAAAGCAATTCAGGAAGTAGCTGCCCAAACCCTACCACAAGGTTATACTTATGAATTCTCCGGTTTAACACTAGAAGAGTTGTCTAGTGGTAGTCAAACCCTATTGATCTTTATGCTCAGCTTGCTGTTCATTTATTTCTTATTGAGCGCCCAGTATAAGAGTTATATTCTGCCATTCTCAGTGCTGCTTTCTTTGCCTATAGGACTGGCTGGAGCATTCTTGTTTGCACGATTATTTGGACTTGATAATAACATATTTCTGCAAATAAGTTTAATTATGCTCATCGGCTTATTTGCAAAAAATGCGATCCTTATTGTGGAGTTCGCATTGATGCACCGCCTTAGTGGTATGAGTTTAATCCAGTCGGCAATTTCAGGCGCTACAGCCCGACTAAGGCCAATTTTGATGACCTCTTTTGCCTTTATCTTCGGCTTGCTTCCCTTGATGATCGCTACCGGAGCAGGGGCTTTAAGTAACCGCTCAATAGGTACAGCAGCGGTTGGTGGGATGCTTGTAGGTACAGTATTCGGGGTGTTTGTAATCCCTGCATTGTTTGTAGTTTTTCAATCTCTGCAAGAGAAAATATCTGGAGTACGCAAAAACAGTGAAGTTTTATAATTCGTAAGAAATGAATATAATGAAAAAATATATAGGGCTAATAATTTTGCTGACCATGTTGGTGTCGTGCCAGGTATCAAAGAAATACGAAAGGCCAGCAATAGATACAAAGAATCTTTACAGGGATCAGCACGATACAGATACAGTTACCATTGCCACTATGCCATGGCAAAAGTTGTTTAATGATTCGCTGTTAATTGAATTGATAACAGAAGGATTACAGCAAAACCTTGATCTGAAAATAGCTGTAGAACATATAAATGCAGCCAGAGCTAATTTTAAGCAAAGTAAAGCTGCTTTTTTACCAGACTTAACTGGTAATGCGGCCATAACCCAATCAAAATTGGCCTACCCTCAAGGATTTGGTATTATCAGCTCATCAACCCAGTATGATGTGGGGTTAACGGCCAGCTGGGAAGCAGATATTTGGGGTAAGCTTAAAAGTAGTAAGCGTAGTGCACTAGCTGGTTTACTGCAAACGGAAGAAGCGCGAAAGGCTGTGCAAACACAACTGATCTCTGAAATTGCAAATAACTATTTTACACTTTTGGCCTTGGATGAACAGCTAATTGTTTTAGAGAAAACGGTTGCTAACAGGAAAACGGATGTAAGCACAATGAAATCTTTAAAAGCAGCTAATATAGTAACCGGCGCCGCTGAAGTGCAGAGCGAAGCCAATCAATATGCGGCAGAAGTTGCTATACCCCGTTTAAAAAGGCAAATAAGAGAAACGGAAAATGCTATGAATGTTTTACTGGTTCGTAAAGCAGGTTCAGTAAATAGGAAAGCACTAGAATCTCAACAATTACCCTTTGATCTGAATATCGGTATTCCTGCCCAATTACTCCAGAACCGACCTGATGTTAAACAAGCAGAGTATGCTTTTATGAAGGCTTTTGAAACAACTAATGTTGCCCGACAGCTTTTTTACCCATCACTCAACATCACAGCTTCAAGTGGCTTTACCAGTTTTAGTTTTAAAGACTGGATTACACCCTCTGGGTTGTTTGCAAATGTTGCGGCAGGAATAACCCAGCCTATCTTTAATAAGGGAGCAAATAAGGCTAGACTAACAACTGCCAGGGCTGCTCAACAGGAATCGGCGTATCTATTTCAGAAATCCTTATTGAAAGCGGGAGAGGAGGTTTCTAATGCGCTTTTCTCTTACCAAACCGCAATTGAACAGCAAAACATAAGAACTAAACAATTGCAATCGCTGCAGAAATCGGTAGATTTTACCAAAAAACTGTTGCGTTATAGTTCTGCAACAAATTATACAGATGTATTAACTTCTGAACAGAACTTGCTATCGGCACAACTCGATAATATTGGTGATAAATTACAGCAATGGCAGGCAGTAATTAGCCTTTATCGCGCTCTTGGGGGTGGTTGGCAATAAAAGTACAGAGGAGACAGTTTGTTCTTATAAGGATTGATACTCTGGAAGATCTTTTATAAAGACAAACTGTTCCTCTTTGTGGTCTATTGTTGCATAACAATGCATTAGTCCGTTGGTTACTACCAGCCATTTGGTTTTATGAACAGAGTTGTACCTGGCCGCCTGGTCAAAAGTAGCCTGACTTATCTTAACAGAAGGTGCTTTACATTCAATAACCATTATTCGCTCTCCATGGGTACTGAATATTACAATATCTGTTCTCTTTTGAAGTTTATTTAAGTTAAGTCCGCCTTCTATTTGAATAAGCGATTTTGGAAATTTCTTTTCCAGTATCAGAAACTGGATGAAATGTTGTCTAACCCATTCTTCGGGTGTTAGTACCAGATGTTTTTTTCTTACTTCGTCAAAGATAAAATAACGCGACTCCTTTAGTGTGATCTTGAAAGGATATTGTGGTAGGTTAAGTGCTGTTGGTGTGAATGACATTTTTGTAAAAATAGGCAAAAAATTTTATCTAAGTTTGACCTATCATATGAGTGCTGCAGATATAATCAAAGACATTAAAGCCAGAAAGTTTAAGCCTGTTTATTTACTACATGGTGAGGAACCTTATTACATCGATCAGATCATTCATTACATGGAAAATAATGTGCTGAATGATATGGAAAGAGGGTTTAATCAAACTGTTTTGTATGGGAAAGATACAGACATGGCTACCATTATGAATGCTTCCAAGCGTTATCCTATGATGTCTGACTATCAGTTGATCATTGTAAAGGAGGCTCAGGATTTGAAGTGGGCCAAAGAGACAGAAGGGAGTAGTAAAGAGGCTGAGTTTGTGCTCAATTACTTTGAGAAACCCATGCCTACCACCATTCTGGTATTAGGTTATAAGTATGCTAATTTCGACAAGCGTAAAAAGATTTATAAAGCCATTGATAAGAGTGGTGTTATATTCCAGTCAGAACTGGTTAGAGATTACAAATTAGCCGGATGGATAGATGATCTTGTAAAAGAGAAAGGTTATAAAATTGCTCCACAGGCATCCGCCCTGATGGCTGAATACCTGGGTACAGACCTTTCCAAGATTGCTAATGAAATAGAAAAGCTGCTTTTAAATATTACTAAAGAAACAACAATTGACACTGATCTTGTTCAAAGAAATATAGGAATAAGTAAAGAGTACAATGTTTTTGAATTGCAAAAAGCACTGGCAGTCAAGAATATTTTGAAATGTAACCAGATCATCAATTACTTTGCCGATAATCCAAAAGCCAATCCAATGGTTATGGTTATGGCCAACCTGAATTCTTATTTCTCAAAGATTTTAAAATATCACTACTTGCAGAATAAGGGCGATGCTGCTAAAGAACTGGGTGTGAACCCATATTTTGTTAAAGATTACGAAGCTGCTGCACGTAGCTATAGCCTAAATAAAACCTTTGATATCATTAGCTTATTAAGGGAATACGACTTAAAGAGTAAAGGTGTAGACAGTACCGGTAACACCACCGATGGCGAGTTGTTAAAAGAGCTGTTGTTTAAAATGACCCATTAATAGTTTGAACCTAATTCCCTGACTTTATTTCAGGATGTTTGAATTGTATAATAAATGCTTTGAAATGTGTAGTTAATATTTATGCTCACTAATGTAGATTTGTTTTATTATAAAATATAAATTAGCTATGATACAAGCCAAAGGATATGCAGCACAAAATGCTGAAACAGATTTAGCACCCTGGGACTTTGAACACCGGGAAGTAGGTCCGCACGACGTTCAACTTGAAATATTATATTGTGGTGTCTGTCACTCGGATCTTCATCAAATAAAGAATGATTGGTTTCCAGGAGTATTCCCAATGGTGCCGGGTCATGAGATTGTTGGTAAGGTAATTAAAGTGGGCGACCATGTAAAAAGGTTTAAAAAAGATGATCTTGCTGGTGTAGGATGTATGGTTGACTCTTGCCAGACTTGTGAAAACTGCAAGGAAGGATTAGAGCAATATTGCCTTGAAGGAAGTACCCAAACCTATAACAATAAAGGTAGAGATGGTGTACCTACTTACGGAGGTTATTCCAATACCATTGTAGTTCGCGAAGAATTTGTACTCCACATTTCGGATAAATTACCCCTTGCGGCCACAGCACCACTGCTTTGTGCAGGTATCACCACTTATTCGCCTCTGCGTCATTGGAAAGTTGGTAAGGGTCATAAATTAGCCGTTTTAGGTCTTGGTGGTTTAGGACATATGGGAGTGAAATTTGGTGTAGCTTTTGGTGCTGAAGTAACCGTTTTAAGTACATCAGCTTCAAAAGAAGAAGCAGCGAAAGCTTTAGGTGCCCATCATTTTGTAGTTACATCTGATCCTGCTCAGGTTGAAGCTGTAAGAGGTTCATTTGATTTTATTCTTGATACTGTTTCTGCAGAACACGATATGGATATGTACCTGTCATTGCTAAGAACAAATGGGACACAGATTTGCGTTGGTGTTCCATCTCAGCCTTATGCAATTCAGCCCTTTTCACTTTTAGGCGGCCGTAAAAGCATTGCAGGCTCAGGCATAGGTGGCATACCTGAAACTCAGGAAATGCTTGACTTCTGTGCTGAGCACAATATCGTTTCAGATATTGAAATGATTGACATCAAAGATATAACTGCTTCGTATGCAAGAATGCTTAAAGGTGATGTTCGCTACAGATTTGTAATTGATATGGCTACGCTTTAATATTCTAATCTCTTTCTTTTAAAAATCGTATTTAAATATATTTAAATACGGTTTTTTTTTGATTTGACCGTAAACTCGGCCATTCAATATATATGGTTTTTAGCATAAATAATCTTAATAATTCCCGGTAATTAATCAGAAGACTTAATGAAATTTACTTTCTAAAAATAAATACAAGGCAAATTTGATAATATTAATAATTAGAATGATTATTAATGAATAAAATGAACAATAAGTGAAAAAATCTTTACTTTTATCATAATATTTATAATATGATAAGACGTTTATCTTTACTGACGCTAGTTTTATTCTTTTATCATATTTCTATAGCATTCTCGCAAATTGTTATAGATCAGGTTGCATCTGGACCTTACACGCCTGAGTCAACTATAGCCGCAACTTTTAGTTTGGGTGCTACCTGTTTACAACCAGGTAATTCGTTTAATCTTTATCTTGTATCGCCCCAGGGAGTTGAAAAATCTATCGGATCCTATACCGGCTTCTACTCAACATTTGTAAATGGAGTAATCCCTCCGGGTACTACCGCTGGAACAGGATATAGGCTTAGGATTAAATCAACATTGCCAGTGTTTACTTCTTCAGATTCAAACCCATTTGATATAAAAGCAGGAGGAAAGGCAACAGTTGCTATAAATTCTAATTCTAAAGCGAGCACAAATCCCCTAACATTTGGAACTTGTAATACCGATGAGAACACACCAACAAAAGAATTTTTCTTTAACAATGAATCGAACACAGGAAACGTAACTGTAACTTTTAAAAATGAGTTGAACCCTGGAGTGCCACAAACAATAGCTTTTGGTGCTGTCGGAACTCCAATATCTTATACTGCATCACTTGCTCATTACACTATGTTTGTGAAAGCCACAATGCCCGATGGGTCGGTGGGTACAAAGGCATACTTTCTGATTAACAATCTTGCTGTAACTGCATTTACCACTACAAGCGGAAATACAGTATGTTTTCCCGTTGGTACATTCGAATATCGTGTTGATGTATCCAATAAAGGTATTGGAGTAAATTTTCCCGGTAACATTTATAAGGTAGACTGGGGAGATGGCACGTCTAACGAGTATACATATTGTGACATCAAGCAAAACAATGATCGTATCAGCCATACTTATACAAAGTCTTCCTGTGGGTTGTCATATCGATCTGGCAACCAAACCTTCTATAATGCTTTTGGTGTAAATGTTGGCCTAATAAGTCCGTTTTGCGGTGCAATCGGCTCACCTCTATCTACACCTGCAAAGGTAGTTACCAGACCAAAGAATCTGTTCTCTTTTCCTCCTATAGCATGTGTTAACGACGATATTATTTTTAACAATCAATCTCTACCCGGTGAACAGGCCAATACCAATTTTCCAGGTTGTGCACCAAATGATGTAAAATACAATTGGTACGTGGATGGCGCTCTTGCTGCTTCAGCTAAACCACTTACCTATAATTTAGTCCATAAATTTGTCACTACTGGAAAACATAAAATACGGCTTTCGTCAATCAGTGATGGAAATTGTCAGGCCGATGATCTGGAGTTAGAGATTTGTGTACAGGAACGACCAAAACCAAGTTTTACCTTACCCAATAATTTGATTTGCTTAACCCCGGGAGTGCTTACTCCGGCAAACACTTCGGTTTTAGATAACACGTCGTGCCCCTCAACTCCGGTTTATACCTGGAATGTAGTTCCGGCGCAAGGAGTATCTTATCAGGGAGGAACTAGTAATTCAAGCGTAACCCCACAATTTAAATTTTCTCAATCGGGTGTATATAATATTACACTCTCTGTTAAAACCGGAACCTGTCAAGAAATTACATTGCCACAAAAGATTGTAGTAAATACTGAGCCACAGGCAACTTTATCTCCGGAACAAAGACTTTGCCAGAAGGGTGATTTCGTATTTGGTCCTAATGCGACGGATACAAAAACGACTGTCAATGGAACGGCTGAAGATCTTTCAGATACCTACACATGGGAAGTTATCGGAACGGGTGCTTACTCTTTTGTAGCTCCAAGTACGGCAAACAGCAAATATCCAACCATAAATTTCGCTGATTTTGGTACTTATACAGTTAGCCTAACCCATAAAAATAATTGTGGAACCATTACCGTTAGTCAGAAAATAACATTTATAGAGGCACCGGTTCCAACTATCGTTGCAAATTCAAACCCCATTTGCAACAAAGCATCGGTTACTTTAACAGGGGCAATTTCAGGAAGCTATACCTCCTTTACCTGGGATAATGGAATTAATAATATTAATTTTTCAAATCCTTCTGATCTTACTACTGTATATACGCCAAGTGTCGCAGAGCGTAATGCAGGAAAGGTAACCATATTTTTGAGGGTTAATACGGGAGTGCCAGGCGCTTGTGCTACAGTTTTAAAACAAATAGACATTATTATACTTCCTGAAAATAAATTAACCAATACAAATAACACTAAAGTAGTTTGTACGGGCAATCCAGTAGATTTTATTCCAAAATCTACTGTTGATGGAAGCACATTTAAATGGACAGCAACAAATAATGATGGCTTAGCTACCGGATATAGTCCAACAGGAACGGGAAATATTACCGATATAATCACAAATACCAGTGCAACAAGTAATACGGTTGTTAGCTATACCATTATACCTCAAAAAGATGGCTGCGACGGAGAGCCATTTATTTTAACAGTAACAGTTACCCCGAAACCCATTTTAACTGCTACAGTAGCAAAGGCAGTCATATGTACTGGTAATCCATCTGGTATTTCATTGAGCTCAAATTTAGGCAATAACAATACCTTGTATGTTTGGACAAGTACTGCAAGTCTGGTTACAGGCAACACGAATCAGGTTACTCCCGTATCTGTTATTGCAATAAACGATATCTTAACCAATAGCGGATTAAATGAGGGAAGTGTTACTTATACGATTACCCCAATTGTTAATGGTTGTCCGGGAAATCCGAAAACTGTTGTAATCAAAGTACATCCCACAATTACAGTGGCTGATGCAGGTGCCGATCAATCCATCTGTAACCAGTCTACTTATACTTTAAAAGGTAATGCACCCAAAGCTAGCGAAATAGGTAAGTGGACTGTATTGCCTGCAGGGCCTCTAATTATTGACCCTACAGTTTACAATAGTGCAGTAACCTCACTTAATCCCGGACAACGGTATGTTTTTACGTGGACAATTACTTCGCCAAGTTTGTGTTCAACTACAGATGATGTGGTTATTGATAACTTAGAAGCACTTCAAAATACCATCACCAACCCATCAGGAACAACTGTATGTTCCGGGCAACAGGTTACCATTAATGGCGATGTACCCATTGGAGGTAAGCCTCCATATACCTATAGATGGGAAATAAGTACTAATCCAAGTACGAGTTGGACAATAATTCCTGATGCAACTAGCCGGGATCTGACCGTTACAATTCCTGTGAGCGCTTCGATTAGGCGTATAGTATCAGGTGGTGCTTGTGAAACTATAAGTAATGAGGTAAACCTGATAGCGCTACCACCAATAGCGGGAAATACAATTGGCGTAGATCAGGTCATTTGTTCCGGCAGTATTCCTGCTCCTTTAACTGGCCCACGACCTACCGGTGGCAATGGTTCAGATTACACCTATAGTTGGGAAAAAAGTATAGACAATGGGGTTAATTGGGTAGTTATAAATGGCGAAACAAAACCAACATATGCACCGTCTGCTCTAACTGTATCAACAAAGTATAGAAGGATAGCAAGTAGTGGCCTTTGTTCTGGTGGTCAGGCTAGTACTAGTAATAGCATAAGCATTACCGTTAAACCGGATGCACTTGCCAGTTTTACATTTGCATCTGATAAAGGATGTACGCCATTTAATATCGACAACCAAAATGTAAAAGCAATTGTTGATGTAAATCGAAATGATATTTACATCTGGTATGTAAATGAAACAGAAATTGGCAGGGGCACTCAATTTCCTGGTTATCAAATCGCAAACGACAATGAATCCGTTATTATTAAGCTAGTAGTTACCAGTAAACAGGGGTGTAAAGCTGATGAAATGTCTCATGCATTTTCGACCCGGCAAAGCATTGCTGCGTCATTTACACAAGATAAATCCGAAGGATGCGGTCCGCTACAAGTTAGTTTTGTAAATACTTCCACTTCTCTTGTTGATGCTGATTTTAAATGGGACTTTGGCAATGGTATAACTTCTTCTTTAGTGATGCCCCCTCCAATCACTTTTCAGCCACATCCCCAAGGAAAAGATACCACTTACGTAACTACCTTAAGCGTAACTTCGCCATGCGGAACTAATGTGTTTACTTCATCAGTCTTTGTTAAAGCCCAGCCAATCGCTGTATTCTCACCAAATAAAACCGTTGGCTGCTCTCCAATGAAAGTTACCTTTAGCAATACCTCTCCCGGTGGTACAAATACTTACTATTATGATTTTGGAGATGGCGCCTTTCTTACTAGAACAGATAAACTACCTGTAGAACATGTTTATGTAACTGGAACAATAAAAGAGTATACCGTGAGAATGCGTGCGGAAAATGAATGCGGCAGTCAGGAAAGCAGTTACGTTATCCAGGTTTCCCCTAACACTGTTTTGCCTGAGCTAGTGGTAAACAGCTCAGAAAAAAGTGGCTGTGCACCATTTCTTGTGAATTTTCACAACAATTCTAAAGGGGCGAATCTATTTAGATATGATTTTGGAGACGGTGGGAGTAGGGTAACAAGATCAGCACCAGAAATTGTACAATACACATTTAAAAATCCAGGAGTATATAAAGTTGTACTTACTGCTTCAAATGGCTGTTCAGACACGACCACGACCGAGACAATCACGGTACTTGAACAACCAACAACCAACTTCACAGCAGACAAAACGGTTGGTTGTCCTGGCCTTCAGGTAAAATTCACCAACACAACCACTGGTGGATTGTCCTACCTATGGGATTTTGGAGATGGAACAACTTCTACAGAATTCGAACCAACGCATGTGTATAGCGGTTCTCTTTCATCTTATACTGTTACACTAACAGCAACAAATAGTTTAAATTGTCCAAATACACTTATACAAAGTGATTATATAAAAATTACAGCACCACCTATCGCACAGTTTTCAGTAGATCCTGGCATTGAAATTAGCATACCTTCTTATACATTTAGTTTTATAGACCAAAGCACCAATAGTCCAGATCAATGGCTATGGGATTTTGGTGATGGTATAACTTCGATAGACAGAAACCCAAAACATACCTATGCAGACACGGGGCTTTACAAAGTAACTTTAAAAGTGATCAATCAAAGCGGATGCTTTACTAGCTCCTTTAAGAATGTGAGAATTAGTGGAGTGCCCGGATATCTGTTTGTGCCAAATTCGTTTATACCCGGTAGTGAAAGTAGCGAACTTCGACAATTCAGAGCTAAGGGTTCAGGAATTAAATCATGGAGGATGTCAGTTTTTAACAAATGGGGACAACTCATATGGGAAACAACAAAGCTTGACGAAGGACATCCCCAGGAAGGCTGGGATGGAACATACCGCAATGTGGAATTACCCCAGTCTGTCTATTACTGGAAAATTGATGTCGAATTCATTAATGGATCACAATGGAAAGGCATGACATATAATAATAGCGCACCAAAACGAACGGGGCCAATTCATTTAATCAGATAACATGGCAAAGACATTAAAGATTCTGTTGATTTTGCTAATTTTTATAGGCATTGAATTTGCATCTGCACAAGATCATATTTATTCACAGTTTTTTAACCAGCCTATATATTTAAATCCTTCATTAACCGGTCAATTTGAAGGAGATATTAGAATGAACCTTGTTTATAGAAATCAATGGTCCGGCTTAAGTGGTGATCTGTCCTATATCTCCGCTTCGGCCGATTTGAATATTGCCAAATTTCCGGGAGGAGTGGGATTGATTTTTAATCGTTCCAGTGAGGGAACTGCCTATTTAACTAAAAACAATGCGGCTGCTACATATTCTTACAGTGTCGGTGGCGATGATTTTGTACTGTCATTTGGTATACAGGCAGGTTTTACCAATAGAACGATAGACTGGAACAAGTTGGTCTTTTCCGATCAGATTGATCCTCGCCTAGGATATGTTCCTGGCAGTATCTCTGCTGCTGAACCACATGATATCTCCAATAAGTTTTTCTTTGACGCAGCAACAGGTGTAAACCTTGTTTACCGTAACTTTATGCTTGGGACGGCATTACACCACATTAACAGGCCCGACGAATCCTTTAGCGGAACGCAAGCCAAGCTTCCAATGAGAATTACCGTAAACGCAAGTTTCAAAATTCCCCTCACTCCATATTTTGATTATAACCAAGATGAAGGTGCTTCTCTTATACCTTCTGTAGTTTACTACAGACAGGCAAGTAATAGCAACGTTAGTCTGGGAGCTCAATTTAAATACAAAAGCCTAAATACAGGTCTTTGGTATCGAACGGGCCCCCAGAACGGCCCTGATGCAGTTGTTCTTTCTCTTATTTTTGATCTTTTTAAAGGAAGGCGTAATGGAGAAAAGGTGAGGCTAGGTATAAGCCATGATGCTACCATTTCAAAAATTAATTATACAAATACAAGCGGTACTACTGAGGCTAGTATTGGATACGAAAAGTACTTCCCGAATAGTTCTGGTTACAATCGTTTTAATGGGCTAAGGTGCTACGACTTCTTTTAGATAATGATATAAATAAAGGAATAAAAAGTATATTTTTGTCAGCGGTTTTGTCAACGAATGTATCAAAAACCCTTTTTAAACTATGAAGAACACACAGTATTGGTTAGTGAAGTCAGAACCTTTTAAATACAGCTGGGAGAAATTTAACAAAGACGGCAGAACCTTTTGGGATGGTGTACGCAATTATCAGGCACGTAATAACCTGAAAGAGATGAAAGAAGGGGATCTGGTTTTATTCTACCATAGTAATGAAGGTAAAAATGTAGTTGGTATAGCAAAAGTGGTAAAAGAGTTTTATCAGGATCCAACTACCAGTGACCCTAACTGGGTTGTCGTAGATCTGGCTCCGGTCGAGGCACTTAAAAATCCTGTTAGTCTGGAACAGATCAAAGCAGAAGAAAGTCTTAATGACGTTTCATTGGTTAGACAAGGCAGGTTATCTGTAATGCCACTTAAAGCCGAGGAATTTGATAAAATATTAGAGATGGGTAGCTAATGCATCCCCGAATAAGGTTCTGCTCTTACATATTTCTTTGTTAAGAGCAGACCTATACTCATTATCAAACTCGATCCTAATACCACAACAAATAAGAAAGAAGTTCCTACTTCTGGTATTTTAAGCGCATGAGGTAAATTAAAATACAGCAGGATGCTAATCAGTCCTCTTGGCGCAATAAAAGCCTCCGCTCCACTATTTTCCCTTCTAAAGATTTTAAGATAAACAAACCTGATCACAAAGATAGATGCAAGCATAATCAAACCGTTTACAAGAACAATTTGATCATTAAGCTGATAAATGTTCATTGTAAATCCGAATATTACAAAGAAAAACGTTCTTAAAATAAATGCACTTTCAGCAGATAACTGATGTAGTTGTGTTAAATCATTAGATAGATTCTTGTAAATAAAAATACTTCTAAACCAGGCGTACTTGATGGTGTCTGCATTGTTTAAAAACAGACCGAAAGAGAGTATTAAAACAAGGGCCGACAAGTGGTACGACTGCCCAATAGCATACACCATTATCAATATAGAGATGATCAGGAAAAACTTTATGTGATGTGATATTTTTCCCATTACATAAAGCAAAACGATGCAGGAAATAGCCGATAATATAACTATCAGTATCGTATTTAGTCCTAAGCCAGTAAACGAAGAAGTAGAGATGTGAGGATTAGATATGGCAAAATTAAAGAGTATGATCCCCAGAATATCAGAAAAAGAAGATTCATAAATGATAAACTCTTTTCCTTTTTTAGATAGTGCTGCGGCAGATGGAATAGCTATTGCAGAGCTAACCACACTAAAAGGAATTGCATTGCTAAAGCACGTGTAAAGGTCGCGGCCGGTAATCTCGTATATAATAAAAGTGATCACAGAAACCGAGGCGATCAGTATTACAAGTGCCGATAGAAAAGCACCCTTAATGATTTTATTTTTATCCCGATCGTATTTCAGTTCAAGTGATCCTTCAAAAACGATCATGATCAAACCCACAGTACCAAGAGCAGGTAAGATCTTTAGAAAATCGAAGGTTTCTATCTTAAGGTTATCTACAAGTACGCGCAGGCCTATTCCTAAAAGCAATAGCAGCAGTACAGAAGGTAATTTAGTTTTACTGGCAACAAGGTCAAATAAATAAGAGAAGATGACCAGGCCGCTTAAAATAATCAGTGTAGTGTACGTCGTCATTTTTCCTATTTATTTAATAACAGCATTCCTGCTGTTATTGTTTACTCCTTAAAAAAAAGGGCTTTCAACTCAATAGCGTCATTTGGCAACATCTTTCCACTCAATATCAACCGCAATTGTCTTCTTCTTAAAGCCCCGGCAAATAATTCGATTTCTTCCTCAGTCTCAGGTTTCAATTCCGGAACAGGAATAGTTCTTCCACTTTGGTCAACCGCTACAAAAGTATAGTAAGCCTCATTTGATTTTACCCTGCTTCCCGAAGGAATATTTTCTGCCCAAACATCCAGTCTTACCTCAACAGAAGTATTAAATGAGCGTGTAACCTTAGCCTCAATCGTAATTACATCCCCAAGTTTTATAGGCTGTTTAAATGATACATTATCTACAGAAGCTGTAACCACAATTCTATTGCAATGTTTTTGAGCCGATATTGCAGCAGCAATATCCATCCAATGCAATAATCTGCCCCCCATTAAGTTATTAAGCGTGTTGGTATCGTTGGGCAATACCAACTCATTCATTATGGTGAATGAATCCTTCGGACTTTTTACTTTTGTACTCATCTCAGGCAAAAGTAAACAAAATTCAACATAATCACTTTTACGAGATAAAAGGAGTCAACTAGCTTTGGGTTTCTTGATGATTTTGTATCTTAGTTGTACGGCATGAAAAATCAAACGCTGATACAATATTTTCACTGGTATTATCAAGAAGACGTTAAGCTATGGATTAGGGTTGCCGAAGAGGTGCCAACATTTGTTGAACTCGGAATTACAGGCCTTTGGCTACCGCCAGCTTATAAAGCAACCTCAGGAGATATTTCTGTAGGTTACGATTCCTACGATCTTTTCGATCTTGGCGAGTTTGATCAAAAAGATTGTGTAGCTACCAAATACGGAACTAAAGAAGAATACTTAAGTGCAATTAATGCACTAAAAGCAAGCGGCATAGCAACTATTGCCGATGTGGTGCTTAATCATAAGGCCGGTGGAGATGAGCTGGAAAAGATAAAAGTGCGGAAAGTAAACGACCTGAATCGTAAAGAGTTTATTTCGCCTGTTATAGAAATTGAAGCATGGACTAAATTTACATTTCCAGGCCGAAAAGGTAAATATTCAAGTTTTATCTGGGATTACCATTGTTTCAGCGGGCTCGATTTTGCCGCTAACCTGCAAGAAGGAGGGATTTTTTCAATTCAGAACGAATTTGGAGAGGGTTGGGAAGATGTTCCTTCCAAAGAACACGGCAATTACGACTACCTGATGTTTAACGATATAGAATCAAGAAATCCCGCCGTGAGGCAAGAACTGAAGGAATGGGGCGAGTGGTACTATAACACCTGTGGAATGGATGGTTTTAGAATGGACGCCGTCAAACACATCTCCCATAAATTTTTAAATGAATGGATTGACCATATGAAGAGTACTTTTAAAAGGGAATTCTTTATAGTAGGTGAGAACTGGGTGGTTGATAATGTAGAAGAACTTAAATCTTACATTGAACTTACCGAAGGCCGCATGAAGCTCTTCGATTCGGTATTGCATCAAAATTTATATGTTGCCAGTCAGCAGCGGGAAGCATACGACCTCAGTAATATTTTTGAAGGAACACTTACGTTGATAAATCCATACTTATCAATCACATTTGTTGATAACCACGATTCGCAGCCTTTGCAGGCATTGGAATCATTTGTTGCCCCGTGGTTCCGTCCTTTGGCATATGCACTTATTCTTTTACGTGAGCAGGGCATGCCTTGCTTATTCTATCCCGATCTTTACGGCAGCGCATATAAAGATAAAGACCACAATGGAAACGAAGTAGAAATAGAGCTTTCTGCGGTGTTCGAATTACCAAAGCTGTGTACGGTTCGTAAAGATCTTTCTTATGGTGTTCAGCGCGATTATCTGGATCATCAAAATTGCATAGGGTGGACAAGGGCAGGCGAAGATGAAAATCCAGGTTCTGGTATTGCGGTGCTTATGAGTAACAGTGGTGCAGGAATTAAAAACATGGAAATGGGTGTTAAACACGCCAATAAAACCTTTACAGATGCACTTGGTAACATAACTGAAGAAGTGGTAGTAAATGAAGAGGGATGGGCAGCATTTCTATGTGCCCAGAAAAGTGTTTCAGTTTGGGTGTTAAAAACTGATTAACGCTTTACGTTGCCAACATTGGAATATCCAATTAATTCTTCCCAACGCATACCCGGTTTTTTATAATAGGCAAATACCTGGTACGTATTTAAAGTTTCAAAGAATGAACCTTCAAAAATTGCCTGGTCAATTTTTCCAGTATCCTTGTTTAACCAAACATATTTATAATCATAAAGCCCTTGTTTAAGCAATATGTTTCCGTAAAAACGTTTACGCGAAGATTCAAAGTTAAGCTTACTGGCCTCGTTTAAAACATAATTGTTAAACCTGCCAACAACATAAGCATCTCCATTAGGAGTAGGGGGTACCGCATTTAAGGTAAACATCACATTCGCGTAATCACCTTCTGTTGGATCATCGCTGCCTTCTTTGTTTCTGATAAAGAAACTACCATTCTCATCAACCAGGTTGCTGTATTTCGCCTTGCTGGTATTGATGTCCGGAAAAAGCACCACGCTTGTGGTTGTATCCTTTATAATTTCCTGCACATTATCGCCTTTATACCGTAAGCTACGGATATCAAACTTTCTGAACTCATTACCTGCCGGGAAATCGTTGCTGTTTACCTCGTTATAAACCAATGTGCCAGGCTTAATAAAGTTCGGTTTTGTATTTATAATTGCCGTCTGCGGATTTCCATTCTGCATCACTATCGCTTTCAAATCCGTATAGGGATTCTGAATAGGCATTTGATGTAAAATAGTAAAGTTGACCTTCTGGTTGCTAAAACGCAGCGATACCTGTGAACTGGCCACTACATCTACGCCAATATTTACCACATTATCTACCACATAAAACTGCTGAGAAATAACCGGTTTTTGCTGGTTACCTTCTTCATACACCTTTAAAATATAGTTGCCCGAAATTTTAGGCCTGATCTGAGTATTCGGTAAAGTCAGTTGGTAATGTGTGTACTTTTGGATAGTTCCAAATGAGTATTTATACTCGGTTATCCTATCCTCACTTAAGCTTTCCAGATAATCTATGGTCGATAAGCGGGATGATTTCCAATCTGAAGTGCAATGTTCAACCGTATACCAGTAATTTTTGCTTCCGGCATTAAGGTCGTCAAATGAAAACACCAATCGTTCATTTGATTTCAGAGCAATTACAGGCAGAGATTGTTCTTGTTGCGAGTTGTAACATTGTACCGTCTTTATTGTAGGTTGGTACACCTTGTTTTCATATACAAATTGCTGATTTTGTGCAACAGCAATTTGTATACTTAACAACAGCAAAAAAAATAATCCTGCAGGTTTTATCATTTACTTTCTAGTTCCATTATTTCAGAAGCGAGGTCTTCCCAGGTATTTTGGGCAGTATCCAACTTATGCTTGGCAGCTAAATATTTTTTATTTGTTTCAGCAAGTTTACCTGCATCCGAATAAATTGCTTCATCAGCAATCTCGGCTTCTATAGACTTAACATCCGATTCAAAAGTTGCAATCTCAACCTCAATTTTTTTCAGTTGATCATTTAGCTTTTTAAGCTGTTGCAAACTGTTTGGAGTAGCAGGTTGTTTTTCTTCTAAGGCCTTTTTAACTTCTTTTACCTCTTTATCAGGTCTTACAGGAACACTGGAAGGTTTTGCAGGAGGTCTTTTGCTATTCCATTCTTCGTATTCAGCATATGTTCCCGGATATTCTTTAATGTCCTTGTCTTCTATGAACCAAATTTTATTAGCAACATTATCTAAGAAATACCTATCGTGAGATACCGCAATAAAAGTACCTTCATATTGCTGTAATGCCTGAATCAGGATGTTTACAGATTGTATGTCAAGATGGTTGGTCGGCTCATCCAGGATCAGGAAGTTAGAGTCAGTTGTTAGCGATTTAGCTAAAGCAACCCTTGATTTTTCACCTCCCGACAATACACGGATCTTTTTGAAAACATCATCACCGGTGAAAAGAAAACATCCTAATATACCACGCAATTCCGTGTCGGTATGTTTAGGTGCAAAGGCCTGTAATTCTTCAAGAATAGTGTTCTCAAGGTGTAACGACTCCAATTGATGCTGAGCAAAAAATGTAGTAGTAACATTATGACCTGTTTCACATTTACCTGTAAAGCCTTCGGCACCTGCTATAATTCTAAGCAAGGTCGATTTACCCTTACCGTTAGCACCAATCAAAGCAATTTTATCGCCTTTTTCAATCACGCCTTCTGCATTTTCAAGAATCTCTACATTAGGGTAGCTTTTTGTGGCGCCTTCAATTCTGATTACATGACGGCCAGATGGTTTAGAGAATTTAAACTGGAAGTTTACAGTAGGATTGTCATCATCCACGTCTTCCACACGCTCCATTCTATCCAAGGCTTTCATCCTCGACTGAGCCATTTTAGCTTTAGAAGCTTTTGCTTTAAAACGTTCAATTAAACGCTCTTCCTGCTTAATTTTAGCTTGTTGATTTTTAAATTCTCCTTTTTGAATTTCACCGCGCAGTGCTTTTTCTTCAAGGTAGAAACTGTAATTACCGGCATAAGAAGTTAGTTTTCCTTTGCGCGATTCAACAGTTTTGTTTACTACCTTATCCAGGAAATACCTATCGTGAGAAACAATTACAATAGCACCTTCAAAGGTACCAAGATAAGTTTCTAACCATTTAATAGACGGTAAATCCATGTGGTTGGTAGGCTCATCAAGTAATAAAATATCAGGTGTTTGCAATAGAATTTTGGCAAGCATAACGCGCATGCGCCAACCTCCCGAAAAGGTATTTAGCGGTCTTAACTGATCCTGGGTACTAAAACCCAAACCAGCTAAAATCTCATTAGCTCTATATTCTATATTGTATCCATCTAAAGCTTCAAATTCCTGTTGCTTATCGCTCAGTTTATTTAAAACCTCTTCAGAATAATCTGTTTCTATTTTTTTAAGTAATACCTCAATCTCATCGTGCAATTGGTTCTGGCGTTCAAAAGCCTCCATTGCAACGTGTAATATACTATGGTGAGAATCGTAAGAAAGTAAATCCTGGTTTAAGTAACCTATTTTTAAGTCTTTAGACATAGAAATAGTACCCGAAGAAGGAGCATACTCACCTACTATTATTTTTAAAAGTGTAGATTTTCCTGTTCCATTGGCACCAATTAGCCCAACGCGGTCGCCCGGTTTAATGTGCCAGTTTGCCTCATCATATAAGGCTCTGGAGCCTATCAGGAATGTTAAGTCGTTTATCGAAATCATGTGGCTGCAAAAATACAAACAAATTCCTATCTTCGTCCCATGTACCGTTTAATTAAGCCTATATTTTTTCAATTTGACCCCGAAAAAGTGCATTATTTCGTCGTTAAGCGACTGAAATGGTTTCATGAACACTTTCCGCTTGGCGAAACTATCCTCAGAGGAAGCTTTGATGTGAACATTAAAGGTCTTGAACGCGAAGTTTTTGGTATCAAATTTAAGAATCCTGTAGGCTTAGCCGCCGGCTTCGATAAAAACGGTGAGTACATAGAGGCACTAAGTGATCTTGGGTTTGGATTTATTGAGGTAGGTACTGTAACTCCATTGCCGCAGCCTGGTAACGATAAGCCAAGGATGTTCCGCCTGGAAGATGATAGCGCAATTATCAACCGAATGGGTTTTAACAACAAAGGTGTAGATACACTTGCTGAAAGGCTAAGGCTGTTAAAAAGTAAAAATAGCGATATTGTTGTAGGTGGTAACATTGGTAAAAATAAAAATACCCCAAATGAGGATGCATTAAGTGATTACATAAAATGCTTTGACCGCTTATTTGACGTAGTCGATTATTTTGTAGTAAACGTAAGCTCTCCAAATACTCCGGGATTAAGGGCTTTACAAGAAAAAGAACCATTGATGGAGCTGTTAAATACTTTACAGCAACGCAATAATAAGAATAACATCAGCAGGCCAATTCTGCTTAAAATAGCACCCGATCTTACCAATGAACAATTGGACGATATTGTTGAAATTGTAATGACTACAGGTATCGCGGGAGTAATTGCTACCAACACAACTATAGATAGAAGTAGCCTGCAAAGTCCGGAGCCGCTTAAGAGCGAAATGGGTGGTTTAAGTGGTAAGCCACTAACACATCGTTCTGTTGAGGTGGTTAGGTATTTATCTACCAAGTCAAACAAAGCATTTCCAATAATTGGCGTAGGTGGGATTCATTCTCCTAAAGATGCACGGGATATGCTTGATGCAGGTGCTTCATTAGTTCAACTGTATACCGGTTTCATTTACGAAGGCCCAGGGCTAATCAAAAGGATTTGTAAAGAGCTGTTAAGATAATCCCTTCTCCGGTTTTTGTGCGATCCTAAAACGACATAGGCATGCCTTGTTAATGATAAAGGTCGTTCAGAGTCTTTTCAAAGTCGTTTAAGAGTCGTCTGAAAGTCGTTTAAAAAATGAGCATAAAAAAAGCATCCCTGTTTTTCAGAGATGCTCTAATTTCTTTTTAGAAAAGAAACTTATGCTTTAGCAGTAAGTTTTAATAAGACCGCGTTGTTTTTAGCTAACTGATCTGTTGTAGATTGACGTGAACGGCTACCCAATTCGATGTTAGTAGCAAGTTTTAAGTTTTTCACATCTAATTTTGCGAAAGTTTTATTTCTTCTGTCTTTTCTTTTTAATCTGGTAACTGCCATGTTAATCTTTTTTTATTTATTATAAATCTTGAGGTCGAGAGCGGATTCGAACCGCTGTAGGAGGTTTTGCAGACCTCTGCCTAGCCACTCGGCCACTCGACACTACTGAAATTCAGGCTGCAAAAATAGTAAATAATACTTATTATGCAATTTATTTCTGCAAATTTCTATTAATATCTGCACAAAGAATTGCTGCCGATATTGCAACGTTCAATGACTCAGCCTCTCCAACCCTTGGTATTGTTACCGGATTGGTAATTAAATTTATGATTTCGGGTGTTATCCCTTGTCCTTCATTACCCAAAATCACGATGCCTTCATTTCCCCATTTTGTTTCATAAATACTCGTTCCATTAAGAACTGCACCAAAAATAGGTACTTTAATATCTTTTAAAAATCCAGAAAGTTCTTCGTAATAAACATTTACCCTGCTCAAAGATCCCATTGTAGCCTGTACTGTTTTTGGGTTATAAATTTCAACGGTGTTGTTAGAACATATAATCTGTTTAAACCCAAACCAATCGGCTGTGCGAATAATAGTACCCAGATTACCCGGATCCTGAACTCCATCAAGCACCAAAGAAAATGATCCTTTTAGACTACTTATATCAAAACTGCGGCTTTTAGGGATGTGTACAAGAGCCAGTACACCTTGCGGAGTTTGTAAAGTACTAATCTTATCCAGTTCGGCGTTGTTTATTTCAAATAACTTTATATTTGCAGGCAAATTGGGCAGTAAAGACTGATATTGAGCCAGATAATAAATGCTATGTATTTGGTATGAAGATTGAATAAACTCTACAATAGATTTTATACCTTCAATAATAAATATCCCATTTTCTTTACGGTACTTTTTTTGATGTAACGATTTTATAAACCCTATCTGAGATTTTGAAAGCATACTATAATAATAAAAGGAATGTCCATTTTCATGCAATATTACTATTTATTCTGGTTTTTGTTACGGGATGCTCCTCAACAAAATATATTGCGGACTACCAATCTATTGTTAAAAATGTAGAAATTGACAGCATAGATAAAGCTTTTGAGGAAGAAGCACTCAATTATATTCAAAAAGATATCAGGCCCACATCTACAATTGGTATCAATGTTATTATTTATAACATGTTCAATACTAAAGATGGCCGTTATAAAACTTCCAATATAAAACCGCTTGGTACGCCTCCTCCAATTCTTGATAGTGCATTGGTAGAGATCTCCCGCGGTCAAATTGAAAGATTTCTGATGAGCAAAGGGTATTTTATGGCGAAAGTAAAATCAGAGATAAAGGTTAAAAAGAAACGTGCTGATGTTTTTTTTAAGGCAAGTCCGGGGCCTGTTTTTCATGTCAATAAAATAAAGTATGAAATCGCTGATGAACTTGTTAATAAATTCTACATGGAAAGTAGGGCCGCTGAAACTTTTCTGAAAGAGGGGATGAGGTATGATGATGATTCTTTAGCCCACGAACGTGATCGAATCTATACTGTGATGAAGGAGAAGGGCTATTTCGATTTCGCGAGGCCATACGTAAAATACGAGGTCGATTCGAACTTAAATTCCAGCAAGGCTAATGTTACTCTGATTATAGATAACCCTCAGGATAAACCCAAGCATGAGCAGTTTTATATTGGTGAGACCAACGTAATTATTGCCCCAAATGCAGATGGTTTTCCTGATACGCTTAACATGAACGATAAGGTTTTTAGGGGTTTAAGGTATACCGACCTCTCTAAAAAGTTTCGGAGGAATCCTATAGTACGGTATAACTTTCTTCATCAGGGCGAGATTTATAATATCTACAATGAGAACCTTACCTATGATCGTATGTATGAGCTTAACGTTTTTAAAAATGTTAAGATAGATTATAACAGGCCAAAAGACAGTGTCAATAAAGTGTTCCCGGTTATCCAGTTAATTCCTCAAAAAATAATGAGCAACCGGGTAGAGGGGGAGGTGCCTTTTAATGCCGGTACTGTTGGTTTTACTTTATCAAATACGTATACAAACAACAACATGTTCCGCGGGGCCGAACGATTTGAATTTCAGGTTAAAGGAGGACTGCAATCCAGAATTGGGCAGGGGAATTCAATATTCAAGGATATTTATCAGCGCGATTTTTCAATTAGTGCTAATCTGACCGTTCCCAGATTAATGTTGCCGTTTATTACTGCCAGACCGGGCAGAAGAGGTGGTATGCCACATACCATATTCTCTACCAGTTACGTATATGCACAGCAAAAAAGTTTTTTTGAACGCCATGTATTTCTTAGTTCGCTAACTTACGAATTTGTAGAATCGAAATCTAAATACCATTCTGTGACCCCTTTAAACTTTGAGTATAGATTTGGAGGACTTCTTTTTGATGCTGAAGATCCAAATAATAAAGGAGAGTTACTTAAGAATTTTTATAATCTTTTATTGTTAGACAGAAGAGATATCACCCTTGGTATCAAATACACATATTCCCTAAATGCCGATAAACTGCTGACAAATGAAAGCTTTATTTATTTTAGGGGAAGCATGGATTTAGCTGGTAACATGTTACAACTGGCAACAAGTCTTACTGGTAATAAAGCTAATCTGAAAGATAGTGTATATGCTACAATATTTGGATTGCCGTTTAACCAATATATGCGGCCGGAGATAGATTTGCGCTGGTATAAAAACCTTGGGGGAGAGAAACAGTTTGTTGCCCGTTTAAACAGCGGAATTGGCTATGCTTATGGTAACTCTAATTCGGTCCCGTTCGAGAAATTGTTCTTCGCAGGAGGTTCAAGCGGCATTAGGGCCTGGCAGGCCAGAACCCTGGGGCCTGGAAATTATGATAGGGGAAAGGCGCTTGATACTGATACCTTAAGAAGAGCATTATATGGCCTTGATCAGCTTGGCGAGCTGCATATTGAGGCGAATTTAGAATACAGATATAAACTCTTGAATAAGTTTTTTGGAGCCAAATTGAAAGGTGCTGTGTTTTTAGATGCCGGTAACGTATGGAATGTGACCAGAACCGGTACGCCATCTACCTATTTTGATTTCAAAAAACTGGGCAGTCAAATTGCCCTGGGCACTGGTATGGGTTTCAGGTACGATGTGCAGTACTTTGTATTTAGGTTTGATGTGGGTTTAAAACTTAAAGACCCACAGTTTGAAGGTTCCGATCAATGGATGTTCAAACGATTCTTTACTGGAAATAAGAAGTTTAAAGACGATTATTACCTTACCCATAGTCCGGAAAGGTATCGCTTTGTGCAATACAATTTTGGTATAGGAATGCCTTTTTAAGCGCTCTGCTTAAAACATTCGCTTTAAGCCATCAAATATAGTCTCGAAGAAAGTAGACAGGTTTAAACCGTTGCTGTGATTAAAGTAGATGAATATTAAAAGGATAATCACTGCAGCTATAATGAACTTCCTAAATGCAAAAGCCAAAAAGATGATCAGTGCAGGGAATAATATTAACCACATACTGTTGATCACATACGGAGTTAAGGTGCCGTCCTTTTTATGAACATATAAAAGTTTGCTGTGGGTGCCAGTATCGTTCTGATGTTTTATATATACAAAGGCCGACCGTTCCAATTGTAATGGCAGCACACCAACACCTCCATTAAATTTAATAGGCTGGGTAAAACCGCTTACACTAAAAGTGTAAGTGCCATTAATCTTTTCTATAGGTATATCTAAAGAATCAGCTGCTATAATGGCAAGCTTGCTGTTTTTGAGCAGGCTCTCTTTAACTATAAAATTATTGATGTCTGCATTTTGAGCAAAGCCGGAAACACACATTACCAACAGCAATATCAACAAATATATTCTTCTCATTCTATAGATCGTTTATTGTAAATCAGATACCCCAAATGTAGTAAAACCCCGTTTCTTTTTATCGGGTCGTCATATAAATTGTAACTAAAACTTATAGGCCCAACCGGGGTATGGTACACCAGCCCTGCAGTTGCCGCATACTGCCATTTGGTAAGCGGTTTCATACGGTCTATTCCCTGGAAGCCTACCTTCTCAAACTTCTGATATGGCAAAAACACATAACCTTCAACTCTTAAGTCAAGATTTCTTTTAATGCTGTATACGTTTTTAATTCCTCCTGCAAAGTAACTGGTGGCCCTAAAGTTTTCTAAAAATACAGATCTGCTGTCTTGCAATGGATAAAATGCAGGCGAAGCAAGTATAGTAGAGTAGTAGTTAGAAAATAAAGGCTGGTTTGAAATTACAGCTTCGAGTAGGTATCCTAAAGAATATTTATGTTTTGCGAGGAAGTAATTTTCATCGCTAACCTTTAAATTGAACCATTGCCGGTATTTTCTGTTTACTTCAGTTTTGCTTGCCACAAGTTCCGCAGATTCTGTTAAACCGTCGGTAATGTTGCCGGGTGTGTAGCTCTCTCTCCCTGCAAAATAATTCAGACTTAACAGGAAATTACGGCCCTTATTGGCGTATTGCTTGCGATTAAAGGTGTACTGTTCAAAAGCAAAGGTAGATCTGGAAGCATTGAACACAGTTTTGTCTAATTTATTCCCAATCTCAAAGGTGTTATTCGGACTATAGCCATCGTAATTGTTAATAAAGGCAGTATTCAGTGTTACCTTGGTATTCCGGTTTAGCGGAAAACCGATCTTTAAATCTATTTTTCTATCTGTCTGCTCAATATATGTAGGATGAGGGTTTTCAATAAAAATAGAACTGGTTTTATAGTAGTCAAAGTGATTATAGGTCATTTCCATAGCAAGGAATAATGGTAAACGAGAAGGATAATCTATCCTTCCATTTACTTGTATAGATTCGTAAAACCGCCCCGAATATAAGTTAGTGCCAAAAGTATACGATTTCTGGTTTAGGTAGTTGTACTGCATTCCAAGAAATACATTACTGATTGGTCGGGTGGATATGTTCCCCCCAAAGTCAATTTTAAAGCTTTTTTGTGGTTTGGCTACAATTTCGAAATTATAACTGTCCGACACCGGGTTGTACGTTATCTTGGGGTAAATGGTTTCAAAGGTTTCATCTGCTACAAGTTTGTAATAGCCTTGCTTAATATCATCAAGGTCAAAGGTGTTTTGATCTCTTTTGAAAAGACGCTCGATGTATTTTTTTTGCTGAGCATTTACTCCGGATACGGTTACGCCGCTAAAAAGCAGGTTGGGTTTTTTATTGTTGAACTGAGTTCTTTTAATCATCAGATCTCCTGTGGTTATGCGTCTGCTTATCTTTTTCTTGATCTGGTCCATATCGGCAATGGTTGCATCATAGCCTTGTTTTATCAGTTCCTCTACCGGGTTGAAATTGGTTGAAGTATACCCCCTTAGGTTTGGCTGGATATAAATACCATTTGGGCCAATAAGGGTAGAGTCTGATTTAGAAAGAAACATAAAAACCATTAGGCGGTTCATTAACCGCTCATCATTGTTTTTAGGGTATTCATTGAAGTTTTTTGAAGATACATTTGAGCCAATAATTACATCAGGATTAAAAGTATCTCTCATTACATCGGCCGGAAAATTATTATACAGACCGCCATCAAAAACGTACTTGTCGTCTAATTTTATAGGTCGGTAAATCAAAGGGACAGTCATGGTTGCTCTAACGGCATCGGCTAAACTGCCTTTTTTTACGGTTATGCTATTTTGCGACAACACATCAGATACCATGCAGCGGTAAGGGACAAACAGATTGTCGAAATTATCTTTTGAAATAGCTGATGCCTGGGCAAAGAGCTCTAGCAGGGCGAAGTTTAAAGGGATATCATTTACCAGATTTGACCTGAAATTGAATCTTAAATTAGAGTCGACAGAGAGCTTTGCTGTAATTATTGAGGGGTTAATGTTTTTCTTCTGAAAGAAGAAGCTGTAATCGCTCTTGAATCTTCCGCTTACCCAATCCTGAAAATTGCTGCTTAAAGCTATTTTCTCTATTTCGGTTGGCGAATACCCCGCTGCATACATTGCACCAACAATGCCACCCATAGAAGTTCCGGTAATGTAATCAATTGGGATATTGTTTTCTTCGAGTGCTTTTAATATGCCTATGTGGGCAAGCCCCTTGGCCCCACCGCCACTCAGTACCAAGCCTACCTTTTGCGCATTTACATTTAATGCGGTTATAAATAGAAAAAGGAAGAGTAATCTTTTTATAAGCATGGCTCATAAAAATAGGAGTTTTATTTCATAAAGGCGATCTGATTAATCAGTTTAACGAAAATATGCTGTAGGTTAAAATGGTAGCAAAGCCGACCCATAATATATACGGAATGAAGAGTAAACCTGCAGTTTTGTCAATTTTATAGAATACCATTGCGTTTATAATGATGACGAGCAGCAGGGCAATGATTTCAAAAAGTGCCAGCCCAATTTCGTGGGCGTAAAAGAAAAGGAACGACCACATTACATTTAAAACAAGCTGTATAAGATATATTGCAACTGTACGATTGAAATGTTGAACTTCTTTTCTTTTTAACCAAACCAGATAGGCGGCAATTCCCATTAAAATAAAAAGGGTAGTCCATACCGGTGGAAATACCCAATTCGGTGGGTTAAAAGAGGGTTTATTTAGGGTTACGTACCATGTTTTAACATATTGAGAAGTAAACCATGCGCCGATAGCACCCATAGCTAAAGGAATAGCAATATTAATAATAAAGGCAAATGGTTTAAATCTCATGTTCTGTTAAATTGTTGTGCAATGTTACAAGTTAATTTTCTTTAACAACAATCATCCAGCCTTTGTTTTTTGTTAACGGGATCTCATCTATTGCAGCAAAAGTTTTTGAGGGTTGAAAGTTCTTAATCTCAGGGGCAGTTATTGTTGCCTTTGCCGGGTCAATTCCCAATGCTTTCCAGTCTATGCTCAGTTTTATTTTTGTATCCTCTTTAGCCCAGCTTGCAAGTGCTATCAGCACACTTTTGTCTTTCTTATAAATGGTTGCCAATACATCAGGGTTGTTGGTTTTAACCGGATTGTTTTCTACCCAATAGCCGATCATTTTAGTGCCCTGCATACCAAAATCATCCCAGGCTTTCCATATTGCACGAGGGTCTGCGCCATCGCTCCATGGCATGCGGTTAGTCATTCCGTAAACCATTCCGCGCCATGCGTTACCACCGTCTTGCAGCATTTCGCCCATTAGCCCGAATGGTATGCCCGAAGATTCTGTTAAAAAGAAATCAGGAGTGCTTTTCTCGTAGTCGAAATACTCACCAAACCATAAACGGTTTAGATAAGGGAAATGCTCCATATATAGGTTTGCACTGTTGTTAAAGCCATCGCTTTTATTGTATTGGTTTGCCGAGTGCAGGTCTATAATGCCAGGATGTCCGTTTTGGGTAAGTACACTTTTTACGCGTTTCATTGTAGTTCTGTCGAAAGCTACATCATCCAGATAGAGCCCGTCTATGCCAACATTATTAACCAGCCAGTTCATGCCTTCAACATAATAGTTGTGCCAGCGGCTCATTCCACTGTTCACAACAGCTGCATCTTTTATTTCGGGTACATACCATGCCGCTATGTAATCTTCGCCAAGGTGTTCCTGTAACCAGGAATAGCCACCGCCTTTACCTGGCGAGTAAATTTCGTGACCCAAGCTGCGCAATGGGAATGTCTCGTAAGCACTGTTCGATAACTCGCGGACCGTATTGTAAATTTTAACCTTAAGCCCCTTTGAATGTGCTTCATCAATATAGGTTTTCATTTCCTTGTGGGCAATAAAAGGGTAATTGATGAATGGATTAATAGGCGTAGCATGGTGTATGTTTATTAGTGTTGCACCTGTTGCTTTAATGGTGTCCAGATTGTTGTATTTATGATAAAAGCGGTTGCTCCACTGAAAGTCGGTATTGATTGGGTGGAAAGGAGTGATTAGTAAAGTGAAGTTGTAATATAACGTATCGCCCTTTTTCATCAGGCGTTCTCCGCTGTAATTGTCGGCCAGAATGGCCTGTCCTTTTTTAGCGATTTTAATACCGCCTTTACCTTCGTTGCCCCATGATGTTGGCAATAGCAAAGGTTTCTGTAAATAGAAGTTTGTATTTAAAGGACGTACATAATGATTGTCTCTTAGTGAATATTGTAAACCTGCATTTACATCGCCTATCCAGGCGCCATCCTGGTTTTTGTTGGCTACATCCCATTTCCAGTTTAAGGAATCCGGGCGATAACCACCTTTCTGACCAAGGCCCATCATGTATTTAGCAGCGGTTGGGGTGAAGGGAAGATGCAAGCTGATGTTGCTCAGTTTAATATCATTTACAGCGATGAATTTAACTGTATACGATACAAAACCATCAAATTCAAGTGAGGCATTTACCTCCATGTTTAAACTGTCGGATGTGCTTTTTGAAGTCCACTTTGCAATGCCCGGCTGCTTATCTGTAAAGGTAATTTCGGAAGTTTTAAATTTAATATCTTTATGGTTTGGTCTAGTTACATGAAAATGAACAGGCTCGGTAAGGATGTTTTTTGGAGTGGCCGATAATTCTGTCATCTCCGGTGTAAAGAATGTTTGTATCTGAGCAGGTAAGCCGTCCTGATTTATGGTGAACTTTCTGCCCAGCAGAGAAATGGTTTTGTCGTTTATAACAAGAGGAATGTAAGGAGCAATAACCTCATTTTTCTCTGCCATGGTTGAATTTAACCATTTAAGTCGGGTTTGTTTTTGCGGTTCATTTATACCTCCATCTGCCAGGACAGTGTTGTTTACTGTTAGCACAATCCGGATAATTGTACTGGCCGAGCCTTTGGCGCTAACAGTTGCTGTACCTGTATAAATACCTGCGCTAATGTCTTTAGGGATATCAGCAAGTATCCATAAGGCCTGAACTTTGTTTTTGGCTACGTTTACAGTTTTATGTAACGGGCTGCCATCCCAGTTAACGCCATCGGTATTTAAACATGAAAAAGCTTTTGCAGAAATGGATTTGCCTGCCTTATTTTTTAGATCGCTGAAGGTAACTTTAACATCATTAATATCTTTTTTTACCGGATAAATACCGAGCTGATAGGTGTAGTTTTCTCCTTTAGATGCTGTTCCGGAGAAAGCATTCTTTAATCCTTTTGTAATCCATAACTGAGGCAGATCGTCCTGCATTTTTATAGGATTAACCCTGTCTTCAGTAAAAACAAGATAGTCTTTTTGTGGATGTTGTTTAATCAGGTTTTTAGTTTCTGCTGCGGTAGCAATTACTTCCATAGGGTAGAAACTGCTCATTGCATTAATTGCCTCTATGCGTACAAGTTTGGCAGGTACAGCGTTTGCGGTTGATTTTGGCCACTGACTCTCAGCTGTCGGAGCCTTTCTATACTGAGCATTTGGGTAATTTGAACGTCCTTCTACCTGGTACGGCATGTAGTAAACATAATAAGTGCCGGCTCCTGAGGTTGGCTCAAAATAGATGGTCCCTTGTTCTCTGCTGATGTTTGCCGCCTTTACATCTGTGATTCTGCTGTTGGTTTTTGCATCAACCACCCAAATATCCTTAAGCTCGGGATGGGTGTCTCTTCTTCGCCATTCGATAGTTGCTTTTGCTACATTTCCAGCTGCGCTTACCGTTAGTACAGCTCTATGGTTCCCCAGAGAGTCGGGATTCCAACTGTCGTTTCCGGTACCGTATTTAATTTGTTGAGCGCTAACTCCTGTAATCAGGAATAAGATGAAAATGAGTACTAAAGATGGTTTCATTGTGTGTTTTAGATTTAATGGTAAAAGTAACCATTCTGTTAATAGACTGGTAATATTTCAGATTTCCTATGCAAAACGTCTTTTTTTTAAAATAAAAGATGGAAGTTTGTTTTCTTGAATAAATTAAGTTTAAATGAGCGATAAAAAAGGATTTACAACCACCATACTTCATTCAGACCGTCTTTTGAAACCAGAATTCGGTGCATTACATCAACCTGTTCATAACGCAGTAACCTGGGGATACGATGATGTCCAGGGCTTGGTAAATGTTTTTCAAAACAAAACAAAGGGTTATGCTTATTCCCGTCAGGGCAATCCAACAACAACTGCACTTGAGCATAAAGTAACACAAATGGAACAGGGTCTTGCTACTGTTTCTTTTGCTACCGGAATGGCTGCCATTTCTTCTACCATACTGGCTTTAATAAAAGCAGGCGACCATATTATTGCAAGTTCATACCTTTTTGGTAATACCAGAAGTATTATGCAGACATATATGGAGATGGGCCTGAGCATCTCTTTTGTTGATGCAACTGATGTTCAGAATATTAAAAATGCCTATCAGGAAAATACCAGAATGGTATTTGTAGAAACCATTGCAAACCCTGCTACCCAAATATCAGATCTAGGTGCTATAGGTGATTTTTGTGAAGACAAAAAATTGATCTATGTAGTAGATAATACAATGACATCACCTTACTTGTTCCGTCCGGTTGCAGTAAAGGCTAGTCTTATCATTAACTCTTTAACAAAATATATTGGCGGTCATGGTAATGCATTAGGTGGCAGTGTAACTGACACGGGCTTATTCAATTGGCTTAGCTTTCCTAACATTGCACCAATAATCCGCGAGCAGATCCGTCCGGAAATGCAGGGAATGACGCAAATAAGAAAAAGAGGTTTACGTGATGGTGGTGGCACGCTTGCTCCTGAAGCAGCGCATAGTATTTCTGTGGGTTCTGAAACTATTGCTTTAAGGCTTGAACGTGCTTGCAGTAACGCGGCTACACTTGCAGAATTTCTGGATAAGCATTCTTTAATCAGTAAAGTTTATTATCCTGGATTGAAAAGTCACCCTCAGCATGAACTTGCTTCAAGCTTGTTCCATCGCTATGGCGGATTACTGAGTTTTGCACTAGTTGATGGCATCGATTGCTTTAAGTTCCTGAATGAGCTTAAACTGGTTATCAAATCAAGCAACCTTGGTGATACCCGTACACTTGCAATTCCCGTTGCTCATACCATATTCTTCGAATTAGGTAAAGAAAGACGGGATGAAATGGGAATCCCTGATTCTATGGTTAGATTGTCTGTAGGTATTGAAGATACAGAAGATCTTATTGGGGATTTCAGTGCTGCTTTTGAGGCCGTTTCCAATTAATAATTGTACAAAAGAAATAGAATGAATAGAATAATAGCGTGCTTGTGTTTAAGCATTTTCATCTGTTTTGCAGCGAGTGCACAACAGAATAAGATTTCAGGAACGGTTAAAGACGCTAAGGGAGTTCCTGTTGATGCAGTAACGGTACAGGTATTAAATACAAATTTAAGTACAGTTACAGATTTGACAGGTGCTTTTGAACTTGTTAATGTTCCCTCGGGCAAAGTAAGTTTAAGGTTCAGCGCGGTGGGTTATGCAGCAATAAATAAACTGGTAACCGATGATAACAGGAGCCTGAATATTACTTTAGAAGATGCCGGGTTGAAGTTGGATGAAGTAATTGTTTCTGCACAGAAAACTGAAGAAAATGTTCAGAATATACCTTCCAGTATATCTGTTTTTTCATCAGCAAAAGTGAATGATTACAGGATACAGAACACCAGAGATTTGTCGGCTATTGTTCCAAATCTTTATAGCAGTAACCCTGGTGATGGAAGGAATGTAACCTCAATAAGAGGTATTACTACAACTTCTTACGATCCGGCGGTAGCTACATATATTGATGGTGTAAATCAATTTGGATTGGATACATACATTTCTTCTCTGTTTGATTTAGAACGGATAGAAGTATTGCGTGGCCCTCAGGGCACTTTGTATGGCAGAAATGCAATGGGTGGGGTAATTAACATTATCACCAAAAAGCCCGCAAATTATACAACTGGTTTTGCAGGTGTTGATTTCGGGAATTATGGTCAGCAGCGTTATAGCGCAGGTATCAGAACTGCTCTAATTAAGGATAAGTTGTTTTTTGGTGCAGCAGGTCTGGTTAACAGGCAAAGTGGATTTTATACCAATGAGTTTAACAATAAAAAATATGATCGTTTACATGGCTACCTGGGAAATTATTATCTGAAATTTCAGGGCAGTTCAAAGTTTGATTTAACTTTAAATGTAAAACATAATGAGAACCGTAATGACGGAACATTTCCATTAGTGGCTTCTGTTGAGGATGCATTAAGTAGCCCTTTTAAAGTAAACCAGAATACGTTAACAAAGATGTTTGATAACTTGTTTAACGCTTCATTGTCTGCAAATTATGCTGGTGATGGTTTTAATTTTACTTCTCAAAGTGCTTATCAGTCTAACTACAGGTATTATGATAAACCCATAGACAGTGATTTTTCACCGATCGATGGAATTTCTCTTATTAATAACTATGGTAAGGACTGGAATAAAATACAGGTTTTAACTCAGGAGTTCAAGTTCAGTTCTCCTTCATCGTCTACTTCAAAGCTTAAATGGGTAGGAGGCGTGTATGGCTTCTATCAGAAAAACCCGGTAAAACAAGGCTTGTCTTTTGGTGAAGATGCGGAAATGGTAGGGTCTATGCCTGGTCTTAATATCATAAGTATTAACAAAGGGAAGGGCTTTGGCTTAGCTGCTTTTGGGCAGGTTAGCTATGCAATAACAGATGAGTTGTCGGCCACTGCCGGTTTACGTTATGATTATGAGCATAAAAAGCAAGGGGTATATGGAGAGATGTTAATGCCTGGCGAGACGCAGCCTATAGTTGAACAAAAAGATACCAGCGCAACTGCTACTTTCAACGCATTATCTCCTAAAGTTAGTCTTGCTTATTTGTTTGTGGCTGACCATAGCCTTTATGCAACTTACAGCAGAGGTTTTCGTGCTGGCGGTCTTACACAAATCGGTTCCGACAGAACTGCAAGACCTTTAGTGGCCTACAAACCAGAATATGGTAATAATCTGGAGTTTGGATCTAAAAATACCTTTTTCGATCAACGCTTAAGCGTTAATGTTGCCGCTTTTTATGTTAGACTTACAGATGCACAAATACCTGTACTGATCTTGCCAGATGCAATAACAATAACCAGAAATGCAGGAAAATTAAGTAGTAAAGGTGTTGAGGTTGAACTTTCGGCCAGACCTGTTAAAGGACTAAGCGTTGATTATAACTTTGGCTATACTGATGCAAAATATAAATCATTGAGTTTGCCGGTAGATAAGGAGGTTGTGAATTTTGATGGCAACAAACAGATCTACACACCGGAAATGACTTCTATGCTTGCATTGCAGTACGGCTATCAAATTGAAAACCTTAATAAGCTGAATTTGATTGCACGAGGTGAGTGGGCGTATACAGGAGATCAATTTTTTGATCTTCAAAACCGGTTTGAGCAAAAAGGCTATCATCTGTTCAATGCAAAAATTGGTGTTTCTAATAAGAGATTTGACGTGTTTTTCTGGGGAAGAAATTTGAGTGATAAAACCTATGTAGATTATGTTTATGATTTCGGTGCTGCCCATTTGGGTAATCCGAAAACATATGGAATTTCACTGGCAGGAAGGTTTTAAAGGTGATTCTTAAGTGACCGTCCAGGCGCTACCGTCATCTCGAACGCATGTGAGAGATCTCTTGAATCATGTTTAAACAAGAGATCTCTCACATGCGTTCGAGATGACGACAGCGTTTCAGACGATCGCCTAAATTATTTCTTTTGCTGAGAAAGGAAAGTAACAAGTGAAGCAAGTTCATCGTACGACAATGAATTGGCTAAACCCGCTGGCATCATAGATGAATCCATTTCTTTGCGCGATAAGATATCGCTTGCTTTAATAGTGAAAACTTCACCGGCAATATTACGCATCACAACCTTAGCAGCTGTTTCTTCAGTAATAAAGCCCATATAAGTTTTATCTCCCTTAGCAGAGATCATCACTGTAGCAAATCCTTGCGAAATTGAAGCACTTGGTTTAAGGATAGACTCAGCAATTTGCTCACGATTCATAATAGAACCGATTTGGCCCATAAATGGTCCTTTCATTTTTTCGCCTTTGCTGATGCTATGGCAGGCAATACATCCCTGACGGGTAAATAATGCTTTACCTTTAACCGCGTCACCTTCTAATTTATTGATGGCCAATAAAACATCCTCAATAGATGATTTACCAACCTGGCCTTTTTGATTCTTAATCTTTTCAAGATCTACTTTAGGCTCTTCGGTAGCAGCAACTTTTTCTTCGGTAGCAAATGCAGTGATATCCATACGATTGCGGGCATCTAAGTCTGCGAAAAATTGCTTGCCGCTGGCACCTTTTTTCTCTGATTCTCCTACAAGGAATTTCTCTATGGCCGGAGAACCTTCCCATAATACTGCTTTATAGTATGGACCGTGAGAATCTGGTCTTGTACCCCACCACCATGACGCATCATAAGCATCTTCTTTCTTATAAAGTCGAGCCAATGTTGTCAGGATTTGTGTTTTAAACTTTTCGTCATTCGATTTCTGATACGCATCAATTAATGCATTAACCGCTTTTTGATCATGCATATAACGTAAAGCCCACAATGCAAGCGTTGAATTTTCACCATTAATTGCTGCTATAGTAGCATCCACAGCTTTAAGGTTTATTAATGCCTGTACAGCTAAGTGAGGTTGAACAATAGCGGGATTAGGAGTAGCATGAGGACCCTCTACATCTTTAGCAGGTTCTACAAATGATGCAGGAACTTTGGTTTGTAATAGGGCAGTGGCAGTTTCTACATGTCCTAAACGACCTAGTCCTATTGCAGCAACAGCTTGAACACGTGGAGAAGGATCTTTAAGTCCCTCTAAAAACGGCTCAGTTGGAACATTTTGTAAGTTGTTTTTGCGATCTGCAAGTGTTTTCAATGCGAACTCTCTCATCGCATCTTCTTTTGTAAATGCTAATAAAGCAGGGATTCCATCAACACCAGCAGCTTGTGCATAAGTGTAAATACCAGCAACACGTGCATATAAAGGAAGTTTTTTGTCGGAAGCAATTTTTAAAGCAGCTGCAGTAGCTTGTTTGTTCGAACGGTTAATCAGCTCCTGCGAAGCAGCTAAACGGGCTACTGCACTGGCTGATTTAAGCAATTCTGCTAATTGTTTAACAGAGGCTTTTTCAACATTTGGGAATGCTTTATATGTCCAGTTGTTTGGTACTGCACGAACTACATAACCTTTACTTGGGCTACCAGAATAACCTGCGCCATCCCATGCAGAAAGGTAAAGTCTGCCCGATCCGTCAACATCTAAATCTGTGATTTGAGGAAGTTTAATAAACTCTTCTTCTTTTTGGGTGAAAGTAGGCCCATCAGGTGTAACTCTATGGATATAGAGCATGCTTCTTCCCCAATCAGCCATCATTGGAACGTTGTTGTATTTTTCAGGCCAGGTTGGTTCGCTCATAAATAAAGCGCCGGTACCTGAACCTCCACCAACATCTACTAATGCCGGTAATATTTCATCAGTAAAGTGTTGAAACAAAACAGGATATCCATATTCTCCAGATTGGATAAAATGCGAAAAGCGAACATTCCATCCACCACCATCATTGGTGTTTTCTCTTGTGAAAACATTCATGTACGGATCAATAGCCACATCATAAACGTTACGCGTTCCATGAATAAATATTTCCATTTCGGTGCCATCAGGGCGCACGCGGACAATACCACCACCAAGCATGGTTAGTTTTTTGCCAGAACGATCTACTGCATTATGAAATCCAAAATCACCAACAGAAATGTAAATCCAACCATCTATACCCATTCTGATTCCATTTGTAGCGTGGTCTGTTCCACGTTCCTGAATGTATTTAGTATTACTAAGGTTTTCAATTAGAGGTTTTGCAGGGCCATCAGCCTTTCCGTCACCATCTTTATCTTCAAAAACTACCAGCGCCATTCCTGTAGCTTTACCAGTTTCTTTAGAGAAGGTTGTGTGTAATACAAAGACCTTATCGCCTTGCACGATAATACCACGAGGGTTATCAACCATTGCAAATTCTACATGCTGGTCCATTTTACCATCGTTGTCTTTATCAACAAGTTTAAGGATACGGCCTTTGCCCGGATCTTTTCCTAATGATCCGATCATATCAACACCTACAAAAACTTCGCCTGTTGCAGCAACAGCCAGACAAGCGGGACTTGGTGTAACATCAGGGCCGGCAAACGGCGTAATTGTTAATTCAGGAGGGTCAAAAGAGGTGGTTTTTGGTTCGCCCACGAAGCTTTTTATTCCCAGGAATAGTATCAGGGAATAAATAAGGCTTAAAGAAAATTTAATCATTTGTGTATTCTATTAAGTGTTTACTGTAAGTGTGTTATTGTTTTGCTACTCTTTTTTCTGCCATTAGTTTTTGAACCACTTCCTGTAATTTAGCAGGGCTCTTGGCATACTTTTCTAAATTGATGATTTCAACTTTTCTGAAATCTACCGGATGGCTTTCGCTTTGTAATGAAATAGAACCGCCTTTTAAAAGCTGGCCCTCTGCAGCACCGCCAACAGGGTCTAACTGTGGTCTGGTGTAGCGTAATACCTCTTCGCCATTCACATAGTGAACCACTAAAGAGTCTGCAAGTACAAGAACTTCAACGCGTACCCATTGATCGCCATTGAAAGTTTTTGAGTTAGATTCAATACAATGGGTTTTGATCACTTTGCCGTCTTTTACAAATTGAGTACCAGGGGTACATAGGTTTGCAGTTGAGCGTTCGCCATTGCCAGCGCCGCCCAATAGCTGAACTTCTATAGAGTTAGGGAAATCCTGATCTTTTTTCATCGTAGCAGGATCCTGACCATGGATCATGATGCCGCTGTTGCGGTATGCCCATCCCGGACCGCCTTTTACTTGATCTCCAACAAAACGATACTCTACTCCTATAAGATAATATGAGTAAGGTTTTTTGTAAAACAGGTGACCATATTGCTCATCAAATTCTGAATATTTGTCATATCTAACCTGAATGTTTCCGTCTTTAACACTAAAAGTATTTCCGTAATTGTCATTCAGATCATGCTTTCTTATTTTTACATCCCAGCCATTTAAGTCCTTTCCATCGAACATTTGTTCCCATTTTGGGCTTGGTGAGGATTGCTTAACTGAGCAGCCAAAGAAAATCAGGGGTAAACTCAGGGCAATTGCTACCCTGAACATTGTAGAAATGAAGTTTTGTTTCATTATTGTGGTTTATGTGTAGGTTTTTCATTGTAAACTTAGGAATAATCTTTTTTAGATAAAGCCACTTTGTTGTTTCGACCTGTTTTTTTATTAAATTTTTTCAGTCTCGTAGGTTTTTGGGGCTATTATGTTCATCATGTTACAATTACAATATTGCAGCGCCTATCTTTTTTTTATACTTTGGGCCTTTTAACCGAACCTAACCTATTGTGCGAATTAGCCTCTTTTTACTTGCTTTCTTTTTCTGTTTATCTGTTTCAGCTCAAAAAAAAAATGATGCTTATCAGTTACATATCAATAAAGCTTCGTCGACCATTAAGATAGATGGGGAATTAGATGAGCAAGCCTGGCAAGATGCCGACGTAGCATCAGATTTCTACATGATCCTGCCAATGGATACCAGTTATGCCAAAGTGCGTACTGATGTGCGGATGACCTACGATCAGCAGAATCTTTACCTTTCAGTAGTAAACTATAACGGGGCACCCGGCCCTTATATGGTAGAATCTCTGCGCCGTGATTTTTCCTTTTTAAAAAACGACAACTTTATTATGTTCATGGATCCATTTGATGATCAAACCAATGGTTTCGCATTTGGTGCCAATGCTGCGGGCGCACAATGGGATGGCCTAATGTATGATGGCGGTAAGGTAGATCTGAGCTGGGACAATAAATGGCAATCTGTAGTAAAGAACTATCCCGATAAGTGGGTTTTTGAAGCTGTAATCCCATTTAAAAGTATCAGATATAAGAAAGGTATTACAAAATGGGGGATAAACTTCGGCAGAAATGATCTGAAAACTACGGAAAAAAGTAGTTGGGCACCTGTACCAAGACAGTTTCCATCAGCTTCCTTAGCTTATACCGGTACACTGGTATGGGATATGCCACCGCCAGACCCAGGTACTACTGTTTCTCTAATCCCGTATGCACTTGGTGGCGTTATTAAAGATTATGAAACGGATAAGCCATCAACATATCGTAAGGATATAGGACTAGATGCTAAGGTGGCTATTACCTCTTCCCTAAACCTTGATCTTACCGTAAATCCTGATTTTTCGCAGGTAGATGTAGATAAACAAGTCACTAATTTAGATAGGTTTGAGTTATTTTACCCTGAAAGAAGGCAGTTCTTTCTGGAAAATGGAGACCAGTTTACCAATTTCGGGTATGCAGGTATTCGACCTTTCTTTTCCCGCAGGATAGGCCTGGGGGTACCCATTAAATTTGGTGCACGCTTAAGCGGTAAATTAAACAAGGATTGGAGGCTGGGCATTATGAATATGCAAACAGAGAAACAGAACTCTACTGCTTTGCCCGCTCAGAATTTCACGGTTGCAGCCCTGCAGCGTCGTGTATTTGCCCGCTCTAATGTTGGCTTTTTATTGATCAATAAAGAATCTTTAAATTATAATCCAAGTGATCTGGCACCGGGCACAGCTACTTATTCCCGTTACAACAGGAACTTTGGGATGGAATATAATCTGGCTTCGGCCAATAACTTCTGGACTGGGAAGGCAATGGTACTTAAATCTTTTAGTCCGGGGAAAAGTGGACACGACTGGACGCATGCCGCTAACCTGCAATACACAAGTGGTAAATGGAACATTAGCTGGCAACATGAATATGTAGGCCGCAATTATACTGCTGAGGTAGGTTACGTGCCCCGCCAGGGATATGTTAAAATGATGCCACAGATTACCCGTCTTTTCTTTCCAAAGAAAGGACCATTACTGAGTCATGGGCCACAAATTACATCTACCAATTTCTTTGATGAAAATATGCACCGTACGGATAACGAGCTGTTGGCATCTTATGGCATGGTGTTTAGAAGCAGGAACACACTTACCGTATGGGGGTCTGGTACTTACATTAAGCTTCTGCAACCCTTTGATCCGGTAAGTACTAAAATAGATACGCTTGTAGCTGGAAGTGAGCACAATTGGACAACCGTTGGGGCCGATTATGTGTCTAAACCTCAGAGCTTGTTTACATATGCATTGAATGCTCGCTATGGAGGCTATTATGCCGATGGTAAACGATTAACATTAGGTGGGGAATTTGGTTATCGTTTTCAACCATATGTAAGTATTGCACTAAGTGCAAACTACAATAAGCTGAACCTGCCCAAACCATGGGGATACAATGATTTCTGGCTTGTAGGCCCAAGGCTGGATGTTACCATGACAAATACATTGTTTCTTACCGGCTTTGTGCAATACAACGAGCAAATGAAAAATATGAATGTAAATACGAGGTTCCAATGGAGATATCGCCCTGCTTCAGATCTGTTTATTGTATATACTGATAACTATTTGCCCGAACCTTTTGCTGTTAAAAACAGGGCTTTGGTAATAAAATTGGTGTATTGGTTAAATATTTAAAAAAATTCATCAAATCTTCATAATTGCTCCCTATGTTTGTATCGAGAGCGTTAATTTAAATAGCCTGCGACATTCATTTGTCGCGGGTTATTTTATGCTTTTTTTCAAAAAAACTACAAATGCTTCGTAGCATTTTCATAAATTTAGACGTATTGATATTTCTGGCTAGTGCCAGGATGTTGCTTAGGAGGTTGCTAAGGCGTTTTTTGGGGTTGTTTCGGATGGGAGCCGAATAAACCGCTTAAAAAGCTCAAGGCAACCACCTGGCAATATTTCACAAAGAAGAGGGGGATGCTGACAAAACAAGTTGTTACTTTATTTGTTAGTGAATAATAAGTCTCATCGAGATGTTTAATATAGATCATCCCCTTAAACTCCCTTTTCTGAGGGAGGTGGCCATTGTCATGATGACTTGTATATTGTTTTGCCTATCCTGTACCGTTAAGCGTACTGCTACACCAACACCACTGGTGCGGCTAAATAAAATAGAGCCTCCAATTTTAAAGAAACATGCTGAAAAAATGGATGTCGCAGCCGAATTCAAAAAAGTTTTTGAAGCCAGCCACCTTACTTTTACTTATCCAGAGCAAATTGACTCTTTTTATAAGAGAAATGAATTTCAACCTGTACTCGTGTCCCGCTTTATGCCGGATAATCAGCTACGAACTTTAGAGGATTATTTAGGGAACGCGAATGTTCATGGGATAGATCCGGAAGTTTTTTCGGTAAGCCGTATAAAAAAGTTATTGGATAATTATAATGATAAAGATTCCCGGAGAAAAGAATGGGAAGTTTATCAGGATGCTATGGAGCTTGAATTGGTCATTGCCGATGCAATGATCAAATATAGTAATGCTTTGCAATTTGGGATTACCGATCCGGCAAGGGTTTATATTAATTATAGCAGTCCAACATTGCGACCCGATAGCATGAGTATTATACAGGTTTTTGAAGTAAGAAATATCAAAACTTACCTTGATAGCATACAACCAAAAGACAAACAATACCTGGCTTTGCAAAAAGCACTAAAATCGGAAAAGGAAAGTGACAGTATTTATCGCACTCTAATGGTAAACCTGGAACGATTGAGGTGGAAAAACAAGCCTACTGCTGATAAATATGTGCTGGTAAATATTCCGGAGTTTATGTTGAGTGTGATAGATAGCGGAAAAGTGGTGCTTCGCATGAAGGTTTGTGTTGGTGAAAAGGAAGTGAATAAGGAAACTCCTCAACTGAGCAGCATGATCTATAGTGTACAGGTAAATCCGGTTTGGAATATCCCGCAAAGCATTGCAAGTAATGAGATCATCACGTACGCAAAAAGAAACAGGTATTATTTTGCTAACAACGATATCAATGTATACCGGAATGGTAAGCTTGTGGGCGATCCGGAAGCTATCGACTGGCAATCTGAAGAAACAGGTTCTTATTCATTTAAACAACAGCCGGGCGAGCAAAATCCCCTTGGCAGGATCAAATTTCTTTTTAATAATGAGAGTAGCGTTTACCTCCATGATACACCTACACAATCGCCATTTAAGCAAAGTATAAGGGCAGTGAGCCATGGTTGTGTGCGGGTCGAACAACCTTTAAACCTTGCTTATGCACTGTTTGGTAAAGGACCAAAGTTTGATCAGATAAAAAAAGCGATGGCTAATGGTTATCCAAGAGCAAAATATATCGGACTACCTCTTCAGGTACCTGTTTGTATTACCTATTATACTGCCTGGGCGGAAAAAAAGGGTGTTGTTCATTTCTATAAGGACATCTATGGTTTGGATGATGTTTTATATAAACAGGTATCTTTTCCTTTTTCTCAACTCTATTAGGTGGCGTTTAGTCTTATTTTTGCCATAAATTCAATTACCCTTATTTTTTTTGATTTGCTAGGGGCATCTTTGCCACCAATTATAATACGCAAATCATTTTTTTAGGTAAGATTCAGAAAATCTTATTGGTAGAAATAAAAAAGAAACATTAATAATGATTAACAGGTTAGGTAAAATTCTCTTTTCAACCCGTACCACGGGTGTGATGTTGTTGCTTTATGCTTTTTCTATGGCCATGGCCACTTTTGTGGAAAATGACTATGGAACATCTGTTGCCAAGGCGCTAATTTATGACTGCTGGTGGTTTGAATTGATTATGCTAATCCTGGTATTGAACTTTATTGGGAATATTGGCAGATACCAACTTTTGCAACGTAAGAAATGGCCTCTATTGGTATTCCACCTCGCATTTGTGCTTATTTTTATTGGTGGTTATATCACAAGATATATAAGTTTTGAAGGATCAATGCATATCCGCGAAGGCGAAACAAGTAAAGACATTATTTCGGATAAGACCTTTATTAAGGTACAGATAGGTAAGGGTGATGCGGCATTGGCATATGATGATGTGCCTGCTAATTTAACTTCTAGCCGCATTCCTATGTATTTAAAGCCTTTTAAAAAGACATTTACTTCTGAGTACGATTACAATGGAGAGCGTGTTAAGCTAAAGGTTGTTGATTTTTATGCAAGGGCACAGGATTCATTGGTGCGCGGTGATACTGGTAAACCAACCTTACATCTTGTTGTACTTGAAAATGGTAAACGTGTAAATAAATATATTCCTACGGGTGGTGTGCAGCTGATGCAGAACATGCTGGTTTCTTTTAACAAAGAAACACCGGGTGCCATCAATATAAGTGATGCAAGCGGTGCACTTCAGATTTCTTCTCCTTACGAGGGTAATTATATGATTATGGCTACCCAGGAAAGAAAACCTGTTGTTGGAAATAATGTTCCTCAGCCCTTCAATTTAAGAAGCTTATACACTTATGGTGGATTTGCCTTTGTTGTTCCTGAGCCTGCAATACCAGGCCACATCATTTATTTTGAGGGTGATAAAAGGACTCATGAGCATGATCTGGATTTAGTGAAAGTACAAATTACTACACCAACCGCTGTGGATACGGTGTCGTTTTACGGTGGAAAAGGGATGACAAATTTTCAACATCAAAGTGAAGTTGGCGGTTTGAGGATTTCCTTGGCTTATGGATCTAAGATCTATCAAACGCCGTTTTCGCTTAAATTGGTAGATTTTAAGATGGAAAAATATCCGGGTAGTAATAGTCCGGCTTCTTATTCTTCTGATGTCATGATTTTGGATGAGGCTGGAGAAACACCATATAAAATATTTATGAACCATGTATTGGATCATTCTGGTTATCGCTTTTTTCAGGCAAGTTTTGATGAGGACGAAAAGGGGACGATTCTATCTGTAAATCATGATCAGTTGGGTACCAACGTTACTTATATTGGTTATATTTTACTTTTCTTAGGCATGTTTGTTACGCTATTCTGGAAAGGGACTCATTTTTCGAAATTGAATGAGCAATTGAAAACAATCTCTAAATCGAAAACATTGCTGTTGCTGCTTTTCTTTTTGCCTGTCGGTGCGGCTTTTAGTCAGAAGATAGATATGCATGGTACTGATGGCGCAACTACTCATGTTCATGAAAATGGTGAGGTTCACGATAATGAGCACAACGTTGTGCCTGGGAATGGTACTGCCCCAGAACATAAACATGAGCATAATGATACGCAACTGTTTTTGCCTACTAAAACCTTAGACCCGGTACAATTTGCTTCATCTATTAAAATAGATGAGACTCATGCCGATAAGTTTGGCCATTTATTGGTGCAAAATATTGATGGCCGGATTGAACCTGTTAATACGATGGCACTGGAAATCCTTAGGAAATTACATCGCAAGGATCGTTTTTATACATTAAATGCAAACCAGTTTTTCTTATCTATTTCGACAATGCCTTTCAACTGGATCAACGTTCCGTTGATTAAAGTAAATACTAAGGGTGGGCCTGAATTGCTTAAAACTGTGAGCGCTACTCCCGAAGGTTATACTTCGATGGTAAATTTGATAAAGATTAATTCGGACGGGACTGCTGAATTCAGATTAAAAGACGATTATGCAAAGGCATTTGCTAAGAAACCTGCTGAACAAAATAGCTACGATAAAGATGTAATTGATCTGAATGATAAGTTACAGGCTATGGAGCAATTGGTTTATGGGCAGTATTTACGTGTTTCTCCAATTATTGGTGATGCGAATAATACCTGGATTGCTATGACTATAAGTGATTTAGATAGTATTTCCGTTAAACCAAGTGCTATTAGCCGTTATGTTAAAGCTGTTAACGACGCTCAGGTATCAGGTAACTGGTCTTCGGCCGATGCAGCACTGAAAGATATTGGCGAAGCGCAACAGAAATATGGTAAGAATGTAGTGCCTTCACAGTCGAAAGTAGAATGGGAGATCAGTTATAACTCATGGAATATATTCCTGAATCTGATGATTACTTATGCCATTCTAGGGGTAGTGATACTTTCACTTGCCTTCATGAAGCTATTTAAGAATTCTAAATCACTTGATACACTGGTTAAGGTAGTTTTGATACTTATCGGCATTGCAGCAACTTTACAGGCGGTTGGTTTAGGAGCTCGTTGGTATATTTCGGGGCATGAGCCCTGGAGTAATGGTTATGAAGCGGTATTGTTTATTAGCTGGATAGGTGTTTTATCCGGTTTACTAATGTATAGAAACAGTAATGCGTTTATACCTGCTGCGGGTTGTTTAATTGCTGTGATTTTGATGGGCTTTGCACACGGTGGTTCTCAGATGAATCCTCAGATTACTCCGCTGGTTCCTGTATTGAAATCATATTGGTTGATGATTCACGTAGCAATTATTACTTCTAGTTATGGTTTCTTTGGCTTAAGTGCATTGATGGGTACAGTTGTATTGATACTTTATGTAATTGATAACAATAAAATCAGTGCAAAGGTTAAAGCTTCGATAACTGAGCTAACGATTGTGAATGAAATGTCGTTAACGGTAGGTTTATTTTTACTTACTGTTGGTACGTTTTTAGGTGGTGTATGGGCTAATGAGAGTTGGGGCCGTTATTGGAGCTGGGACCCGAAAGAAACCTGGGCGTTTATTTCGGTTATTGTTTATGCGTTTGTACTGCACGTTCGTTTAATTCCGGGCTTAAGAAGTAAGTACTTGTTTAATTTGCTGTCGCTGTTAAGTTTCTCCAGTATAATCATGACTTATTTCGGGGTTAATTACTACCTGACTGGTTTGCATTCGTATGCGCAAGGTGATCCTGTGCCAATTCCGTCGTGGGTGTATATTACGCTGGCGGTAGTTTTTGCTTTGGCTTTTGTTTCTTACAGAAGATATAAGGCAAGGAGTAAGAAGTAATCTCTTATCTTTATTATAGATATGAGTGAAATTTCTGTTTATTCAGTAGCGATATATCCTGTTCTCTCAGTAATGGAAAAGGTGAAGGCTATGAAAGATGAGCTGGCATCCGTAGCTGGTTGGTATGGCAGTAGAAATTCAAAGGCTCACATAACAATATGTGAGTTTAATGTAATTGGTGAAAGAGAATTGTTAGCTATTAAAAGTCAATTGCTTAAGCTTTGTACTTCTGAACCGCCTTTGGATTTAACATTTGATCGTATTGATGTATATGAAAATGGAGTAATATGCATATTGCCAGATAAGGAGTCAGAGATTATACTTAAACAATGTATGAAGAGGATTCAACAAGGTATGAAAGTTAAGTTGACTCATAGAAGTTATAACCCTCATATATCAATAGGTAGGAGATTAAACCACGAACAATTATCCTTGGCAAGAGATCTGTTTATGGATACAAAAGTAAATCTAAACTTTATTTGCGATAGAATAGTTCTTCGTGTTCGTGTGAACGAAGGCCAATTTGTAGTAATTGGAGAGTTTGTTTTTCAAAGCAACTCTCAATCGAGAGATGAGCAACTATCAATGTTTTAGGTAGACTGAGATAGGGCATATATAGATATAAAACAGTCTTGTTTTTTTCTTATTTTTGTAATGAGGATATCAATTTTTAGTGATTTCATCGTAGTCTTAAGATATGGAGCACAGTAGAAAAATAGCCATGGTAGTTAATCAGGTCAAAATGGAAGACGAAGACAGTCTCGATGTTTTATTTTGGCTTAGCAGAACAGTTTCCGAGAGATTATCTGAAGTTAGTCGCTTGAGAAAAAACTATTTTACTTGGGCAGATGGTAAATTTCCCGAAAAAATTGAAAAAGTAGTTCAACAAAGGAAATTATGATCTTCGAACAAGATTTTATTGATTTTATAGAATTGCTCAATCTTCATAAGGTTGATTATATGATAGTGGGTGCCCATGCACTTGCGTACCATGGTCGCCCCAGACATACCGGAGATTTAGATATTTGGATTAAACCAAGCGCCAAAAATGCATCAAGAATGATTAAGGTATTGAATGATTTTGGTTTTGGATCATTAGGTTTAACTGAACAAGATTTTTTAAAGGAAAATTATGTTACTCAATTGGGATATCCACCCTTACGGATTGATATCCTAAATGCAATATCCGGTGTTGAATTTGATGAGGCTTATATAAATAGAGTGGATGGCGAGGTTGATAATCTTAAAGTTAACTTTATTAACGTAACCGAGTTCATAAAAAATAAAGAAGCCTCGGGAAGAAAAAAAGATCTTGGAGATATCGCTTCTATAAAAAAGATAAAATCTTAGCTTTAACTAACTGGTTAATTTAGTAACATTCTCGTATATTAAGAGTCTGATTATTAATTTGTTCAATATGAAATTCTTATTCGTCTTCTTAGTCGTTTTCAATCTGTTTTGTGGTGCTTTATTAGCCCAGCAAAGCCAGGAAAAATATACCAACGAATTAAAGTATCTCCTTTATTTACCGGAAAATTATAATAAAGATGATCAACAAAAATTCCCTGTTGTATTATTTTTACATGGCAGTGGTGAACGTGGAGATGATGTAAGCAAGGTTGCAGTAAATGGTTTACCAAAATTGATCGCCGATGGGAAAAAGTTTCCATTCATTGTAGTGTCGCCCCAGGTGCCAGAAGGAGAACGCTGGGAAAGCACAGATTTAATGCGTTTAATGAAGGATATTAAGAAAAAGTATAGAATTGATGAAGATCGATTGTACTTAACGGGTTTAAGTATGGGTGGTTATGGCAGTTGGGATATGGCAATGAAATATCCTCAGATGTTTGCCGCAGTTGTGCCGATCTGTGGAGGGGGGGATGTTTCCAAAGTCTGGGCAATAAGGCATACACCTGTTTGGGTTTTTCATGGAGGAAAGGATAATGTTGTTCCGCTTAAAGCAAGTCAGGATATGGTTAATGCACTAAAACCTATAAATCCGGATGTTAAATTCACTATTTTTCCGGAAGACGGCCACGACAGCTGGACTTCAGCATACAATACCGATAGTTTATATACCTGGTTGCTGGGAATCAAAAAGTTTAAGTACGCTAAAGTTCCGGTAGATCAGGAACTGCTGGATACTTATCAGGGCTCCTATTATAATGATCTTGCCAACGATACCTTGAAGATAACCGTAACAACGGGCATAGTTACAATGATTCGGAAAAAGGGAGTTACTGAACTAAAACCCTATGCAAATGACAAGTTCTTTGTAAATGAGAACGATCCGGTTGATGCTGTATTCTCTGGCAAAAAACGAAAAATGCAACTCCTTATAAATGCCGACAGACAGTATGTTTACAAAAGGATTGGTGATTAAAAAGTACAGCTAATCTCAGGGATCATTACCTGTTTTATGTTAAAATCCCTTAAGATGATGTAAGAATTGCTGAATTTTTATGTGCTTTATTTAAGTATCATTGAAAACACTTTTTAACCAAACCTGTATATCACAAAATGAAACCACACAAAAAACAAATTTATGCACTTTTTATTTTCCTGCTGTTTCAGCTTAGTCTGACTGCTCAGGTAAAGAAAGTAGCGCAACCCACACAGGACTTAAAACTATGGGATAATAAGCCTGCCAAAGAATGGATGACAGAAGCTTTCCCTATGGGAAATGGAAGAATTGGCGGGATGGTATTTGGCGGAATCTCACAAGAACACATTCAATTTAATGAAATTAGTTTGTGGACCGGGGACGAAACAAATACAGGTGCTTATCAAGCATTTGGTGATGTGTACATCAATTTTAAAGACAAAGATGCTAAGGCCGCTGTTCCTGCTGATTATCGCAGAGAAACTGATATTAGCAAAGCTGTTCAGAAAATTTCTTTCACAGACAATGGCGTTGCCTATAAACGTGAGTACTTTTGCAGTTTCCCTGATAAGGTAATGGTGTTGCGTTTTACTGCCAATAAAAAGGCAGGATCCTCGGCTACTATACAACTTAGGGATGCTCATGATGCAAAAGTTACCGCTGATGGAACAAGGTTAACCATTGCTGGGAAACTTGAAAATGGAATGGCATACAGCGCTACTTTATTGGTAAAAACAGAAGGTGGATCTGCAGTTATAGAATCGGATGGTAAAGGTGGATCTCAATTAAATATTAATAAGGCAGATGCATTTACTATTTTACTTTCAGCAGCAACTGATTATAGCAATAAGCGTGATCAACAATGGAAAGGTGAGGATCCTGATGCTAAAGTTAAACAGATTTTGGCGGCGGCATCAACTAAAAACTATCAGCTGTTGCTAAACAATCACATTAAAGATTATCAGAATTTATTCGGAAGAGTGTCGTTAAACCTGGGTGCTACCCCGGCAGCAACGCTGTCGCTTCCAACTTATAAAAGGATAATTAATTATAAGAAAGCAACAGATCCTCAATTGGAGGCACTTATTTTTCAGTATGGAAGATATTTGTTAATCAACTCATCGAGAAAAGGGGGCTTGCCTGCCAATTTGCAAGGCTTATGGAACGAAAGTAACAACCCGCCATGGCGGTCTGATTACCACTCGAACATTAATATACAAATGAATTATTGGCTTGCAGAGCCTACCAATCTTTCTGAATCTCATTTTCCATATCTGGATTACATAAACAGTATGCGCGAAGTGAAAAAGGAAAATACCAAAAAGGAGTATCCTGGGGTACGTGGGTGGACTGTGAAAACGGAAAACAACATTTTTGGTGGCGAAAGCTTTTTATGGAACACACCAGGTAGTGCATGGTATGTACAGTCTATCTGGGAACATTACGCATTTACAAGAGACAAAGCTTACCTTAAAAACTTTGGTTACCCGATACTAAAAGAGATCACGGAGTTTTGGGATGATTATTTGAAACGTAGAGATGATGGCACTTTGGTAGCACCAAAGGGCTGGTCGCCAGAACATGGACCTACTGAAGACGGTGTTTCGTACGATCAGCAAATCGTGTATGATCTGTTTACCAATTATATTGAAGCTGCTGATGCATTAGGCGTTGACAAAGCTTATAGAGATAAAGTAATGGATATGCGTGAGCACCTGTTAAAACCCAAAATTGGTAAATGGGGACAGTTACAGGAGTGGGAAACAGATCGTGATGATCCAAAGGATAACCACCGACATGCATCTCATCTTTTTGGTCTACATCCGGGCAGACAGTTCAGTACGACTGAAACACCAGAGCTAACAAAAGCTGCAAAAGTAAGTTTACTTGCACGTGGCGATGCCTCAACTGGTTGGTCTATGGCCTGGAAAATGAACTTTTGGGCAAGGTTACATGATGGTGATCATGCTTATCTGATTCTTAAGAACTTTATTACACTTGTAGGTGGTTCTGGTGTTGATTATAATGAAGGTGGTGGAATTTATGCGAATTTGTTTTGCGCACATCCTCCTTTCCAGATAGACGGTAACTTTGGTTATACTGCTGGTGTTGCGGAGATGTTGCTTCAAAGTCAAACTTCAGAAATTGAATTGCTTCCTGCTTTACCCAAAGAATGGACTAGTGGAAGTGTAAAAGGTCTGCGTGCAAGAGGTAATTTTGAAATTACTGATCTGCAATGGAAAGATGGAAAGATCGTTAAGCTCTCTGTGAAATCGTTATCTGGCGGAGATTGCAATCTTCGTGTTCCAAATGCTTTAAAGGCAGTTTTTGCTGTGAAAAACAGCAAAGACGAAAATGGCTATAAATATGGTTTTAAAACTGTAGCCGGTAAGGTTTATGGTTTTGTAGACCAGTAATTAATTAAGGACAGGATAGTGCATGACACTTATGTCAAATTAATTACGGATAATAGTGAGTTGCTTAGGATTTCCGGGCAACTCATTATTAATCAAATATGAGACCATGTATTAAGACGTTGCTGCAGAAATGTGCAGTATTTGGGCTTTTGTTTGCCGTTAACCTTACGGCCCTTGCCCAGAAATTAAGTGTAAATGACCTTAAGGTAGAACACCTTAAAAATCCACTGGCTATTGAAACGCCAAAACCCAGGTTTAGCTGGAAAATCATTTCAACAGTAAAAAATACCTTACAATCTTCTTATGAAATTAGAGTAGGCACTAGTAAGGCCTCAGTGAATGCAGGTAAGGATCTTGTCTGGAAAGGATCTACCACAGGAGATCAATCTGTATTGATCGAATATGCAGGATCAGAATTACAATCAAAAAAGAGATATTATTGGCAGGTTAGGGTAAAAGACAATCACGGCAATACATCTGCCTGGTCTGAACCTGGTCTCTTTCAAATGGGAATTGCTCCGACAGACTGGACCGCAAAATGGATCACCGTAGCGGGAAAAGATAGTTCTGCAAGAAGCCCGCTTTTTAGAAAGGAATTCTCCTTACAAAAGAAAGTCAAATCGGCTATAGCCTACATTACTGCAAAAGGATTGTACGAAGCCAACATCAATGGTCAGCGCGTAAGCGATACCTATTTTGCACCGGGATGGACCAGTTATAAAGATCACCTGCAATACCAGGTATACGACATAACTGCTGCTTTGAAAAGTGGAGCTAATGTATTGGGTGTAAGTCTAGGAAATGGATGGTACAAAGGGCGAATCGGTTTTGGAAATCAGCACAACTTTTATGGTGATACACGCGGATTGCTGATGCAGGTAGAGGTGGAATACACTGATGGTACCAAGGAATCGATAAATACAGATGAGAGCTGGAAATATACCTATGGACCAATTATGGCTTCGGACATTTATGATGGTGAGATCTATGATGCCAGGATGGAAATAGCCGGCTGGAACAATACAGGCTTTAAAGAAGATGCTGCATGGACTGCAGTTGGTACAATGGAAAAAGGTACTGAAAAGCTGGTGGCTATGAGTGGTCCGCCGGTAAGGAAACATGAGCAATTTAAAGCACTTAAAGTTTTCAAAACGCCAGCAGGAGAGACAGTAGTGGATTTCGGGCAAAATCTGGTGGGTTGGGTTATGCTTAAAGCTAAAGGTACTGCAGGAACGAAGATCACTTTGAGCCATGCAGAGGTACTTACAAAAGAGGGTAACTTTTATACGGTAAATCTGAGATCTGCAAAGGCACAGGACACTTATATATTAAAGGAAAATACAGAGCAGGTTTTTGAACCTCATTTTACTTTTCAGGGATTCAGATATGTGAAGGTAGAAGGCTATCCAGGAGAATTGAAAACTGAGGACCTAACCGCAGTTGCTGTGTATTCGGATATGGAAACAACAGGCAAGTTTTCGACGTCTAATGCCATGCTGAATCAATTACAGCACAACATCCAATGGGGGCAAAAAGGAAACTTTGTAGATGTACCGACTGATTGCCCGCAGCGCGATGAGCGTTTGGGCTGGACAGGAGACGCACAGGCTTTTGCCAATACAGCAGCTTATAATATGGATGTTGCCGGATTTTTTACCAAATGGTTAAAAGATGTAAAAACAGATCAACAACCTAATGGCCTGATCCCGCATGTGATCCCAAATGTATTAGGACCAAATGATGGTGCATCTGCAGGATGGGCGGATGTATCTACAATTATTCCATGGGATATGTATGTTGCTTACGGTGATCGCAGGATATTGGAAACACAATATGAAAGTATGCAGAAATGGGTGGGTTATATTTCATCCGTTGCAAAGAACAATCTTTGGAATTCAGGTTTCCACTTTGGCGACTGGCTGTTCTATCGTCCGAATGATGATAATGATGGCAGGGCTGCAGTAACCGATAAATATTTGATTGCGCAGACCTTTTATGCGCATTCTACACAGTTGCTGATCAATGCGGCAAAAGTATTAGGTAAACAGGATGATGTAGCTAAATACACCGCACTTCTTGCTGAGATCAAAGCAGCATTTGTGAAGGAGTACATGACGCCAACTGGCCGATTGGTATCTGGAACGCAGACCGCTTATGTTTTAGCTCTTCATTTTGACATGCTGCCCGAAGAACTGAGAGCGCCATGCGCTGAACGCCTGGTTGCTAATGTCCGCGACTATGGAAATCACCTGACAACCGGCTTTTTGGGTACACCTTATTTATGCCATGTACTGACCAGATTTGGACACAACAATGTTGCTTACGATCTTTTAATGCAGGAAAGCTATCCTTCGTGGCTTTATCCTGTAAAAATGGGCGCTACTACGATATGGGAAAGATGGGACGGTATTAAACCTGATGGATCTTTTCAAACTCCTGATATGAACTCTTATAATCACTATGCTTATGGTGCTATAGGTGACTGGATGTATAGAACAATTGCAGGAATAAATTCGGTAGCTGATCAGCCAGGGTATAAGTCTATTGTTATTGCGCCGAAACCAGGTGGAAAAATAACTAACGCATCGGCAGAATTAGAAACTGTATATGGCACGGTAAAATCAGCATGGACATTGGAAAATGGATTGTTAAAGCTTGATGTTACGGTACCAGCAAATACCAAAGCTAAGATCGTATTGCCAGATACAACTAAAGAAATTGGATCTGGTAGTTATCACTTTGAAAGTAAAATTTAATAAAAGAAAAAAGGCCGGTATCATGATTAATGATACCGGCCTTTTTTCTTTTATTACCTTGCTAAAGGTATTTGATATTATTTTATGTCAAACCACAGTCTTGTAGTTAATATATCCGCACCTTGTCTTGCTACTGCGGCTTTATAATTTGTCCCGTTAAGCGATTGTTCACGTCCTGGATATATAAATCTTACAGGTAGTTTTCCGCCTAATGTACCTGCAACGGCAGGAGTAAGTTCCGGATAATCCAATCTTCTCCACTCAGCAAAGGCTTCTAATCCCTGTCCAAATAAAGCAATCCATTTTTGGTCACCAATAGATTTTTTGTAATTACCAGCGTTATACTTTACGGCAGGAAGGTTTGTATATGTAGTGATTTCACCTTCTGTAACCCCATATTGCCTTAATGATTCTTCAACGGCTTGTTTATACAAAGCTGCCGGATCCTCACTGCTAAAACCACGCGCTGCTATCTCTGCACGATCAAATAATACCTCAGCATAGCTGATGATAACCGCAGGTGCAGAAGGAGCAAGGAAGTAAGTGCCGGGTTTAGAAGTTTTATTTAAACCAAGGCTGTTGGCATCACTGGTTAGCAAACCATTTGGAACGCCCACATAAGTTTCAGGCGTCGCATCTTTAGTAGGGCTGGCAAATATTGGCAAACGCGGATCACCTAAGCTCCTCAATTTATCTACAATTGTTTTGCTTATCCTATGGTCGTTACGTGTGTCAAATGTATTACTTATCGGGTTTTGATTAGGAGAAGCAACATATACCAATTGTGCTATTTCAGCATTGCTACTAATGTAGGCGCCACCTTCTGCTGCAATTTCTGCCAACACGGATTTGGTTTTCTCTGGTTCACGGTCGGCTATTCGGAGTGCTATGCGCAGCCTTAATGCATTTGCGAATTTTTTCCAGCGATCTATCTTACCAGCATAAATGATGTCACCTGCAATTGCCTTACCATTCAGATCGAGATCAGCTTGTGCAGATTTCAAATCATTAAGTAATCCGAAATAAACATCTTTTTGGGTATCATATACTGGAGTTACGAATTTTTTGATCTGGATAGATTGAGAATAGGGTATATCTCCGTAAGCATCTGTTAACAATAGAAATGTCCATGATCTTAATACTTTAGCTACGCCTCTGTAATTGGTGTTTTGTTGTGCATCGGCTAGCTCAATCAGTTTGTTAAGATTGGTAATACCTTTTGTATATCCGGTGTTCCATAAATCCTGAAGATCGGTATTAGAAAAAATATAACGATCGGCATCAGTATACTGTATTTTTGACCAGTGCTGAACAAATAGCAGACTTGAGTTAATATTGTTAGTTCCCCAGTATGCATCAGCAGTGTTCTTTATAGCACCTGTTAGCAAATAATCAGGAAGGGGGTTTTCTGCAGCGTTGGGATTTTTGTTGATATCTGCCAGCTCGTCTTTGCACGAAGTGAAAGCCGTTGCTATAATTGCAGAAAAAAGGATTGGAATATATTTGAATTTCATGATGTCTAGAATTTAAAATTAAGGTTAAAACCAAATGATCTTGTTGTTGGAAGAGTTAGGTCCTCCAGACCCTGAGCGTTTCCTGTGTTGAATGCAGTTTCAGGGTCAATATTTGGTACATCTTTATGGATGATCCAAAGATTACGTCCCACTATTGAGAAAGTAGCGTCCTGTAACCCGATCTTTTTAACCCATTGCGAAGGAATGTTGTAGCTCAATCTAGCTTCTCTTAATTTGATATAAGAAGCGCTGTAAACAAATTGCTCATCTGCATTGGTTGTAGCTTTGTAATACTCTTCTGCAGGAATGATTTTATTGTTCTTAGTGCCATCAGCCAGAACGCCGTCAAAGATCATCCCGTCATTAAATGTTGTTCCTCCTGAGGTATAGGTAAGTCCGCCATTTTCAGCATTTCTTCCTCTCATTGTACTTGCCAGTACACCCGTATAAGTTCCTGTAGCGTTACTACCAGAGAATACCTTACCACCAATTCTGGCGTCTACGAGGAAATTCAAATTGAAATTCTTGTAAGTAAAGTTATTCGTAATTCCGCCTATCCAGTTTGGTGTAAACTTACCAAGAATTTGTTTTTCAGGATTGATAACCGGAGTACCATCAGAGCTTACCAGAATTTGTCCGGCAGCATCACGCTGGTAGGCAGTTCCGAAGAAAGTACCGTAAGGCTGGCCTACAGCTGCCAATACATCAAGCGTTCCACTGGTACCAATTGTATAGCTGCTAATGCGTCCTTCTTTATCCAATTCTGTAACCTTACTGCGATTACGTGAATAGTTTAAATTGATGTCCCAGCTAAAGTCTTTAAGTTTAACAGGGGTTAAACCTAGTTGAACTTCTATTCCTTTGTTATTGATACTTCCGCCATTAATAAGTTTTTGTGTATATCCTGTTCCTGAACTTACATCAACTTTTAAAATCTGATTAATACTGTTTGTATTGTACACACTTAGATCCAGCTTGATGCGGTTATCAAACAACCCAATTTCGGCACCCGCCTCAGTCGATTTGGTGATTTCTGGCAGAAGGTTTGGATTAAGGTCGATCGTATTAACTGATTGTTGTGGATTTCCATCAAATGGAGCAGTGAAGCTATAGGTATTGATCAGTTGATAAGGGTCTGTTGCCTTTCCTACTTTAGACCAGCCTCCTCTTAGTTTAGCGAAACTAAGCACCTCGCTTTTAATATCAAAAGCTTCTGTAAGAATTAAACTTCCATTAACAGAAGGGTAGAAATAAGATAAGTTCGGTTTTGGTAAACTGGAATCCCAGTCGTTACGTGCTGTTAAATTCAGATATGCATAATCTCTAAAGCCCAACTGAGCGGATCCAAATAAACTATAGGTTCTAAGTTTGGTGTAAACGTTTGAAGATACCAATGGATCTCTGGAGTTGCTCAAGGTATATAAGCCGTTTACTGCCAACTTGGTCGCTTTCTGATCGTTTTGTTCGAAAGTTGAAGTTCTAATGTTTCCGCCACCCAAAATATCTATTGAGAAATCTGAATTCAGTTTCTTATTGAACTCTAAACGACCTTCGGTATTATTTTCATTAACCGTATATGCATCTTCCTCATATGAACCGAATGGGGTACCATTTGTTCCATAAGCGATTTTGATCTTTCTACGGTCTGTATAGTAATCATTTCCTGTCCTGAAGTTGGCTGAAAGTGCGCTTGTAATTTTATAATTTAATTCTGCATTACCAATAATGCGATCACGTTTCTGACCAACTGTATTTTCATAGGCTATGAAATAAGGGTTACTATAGTAACTATTGTTCCAGTTAAAGTCGTTTCCGTTTTCGTCTTTATAGTTTTTAAGCTGACTAACATCTACCTGTCTTCCAAACCATGTAAATTGAAGCATCGGGCCAGTTGCACGTTTTCCGCCTGAGGCAGGAAGGTTATCGGCATTGCTTTTTATATAATTTGCAGAAGCGTTTAAAGTTAATTTAGGAGTGATTCTGTACGTGGTATTCAATAATAATGAATTCTTGTCCTGAGAAGAATTTGGCAGTATACCACCTTGCGTAAGGTTGTTGTAAGAGAAACGGACATCTTGTTTTTCTCCAGAGCCTGCAATGGCAATACCATTATTAAGCGCAAAACCTGTTTCAAAGAAATCCTTAACATTATCTGGATGAGCAATAAATGGAACAGCAACACCTTTAGAGTTAAACTGAGGAATTAAACGGCCATCCAATGCTGGTCCCCAGCTTTCATCTACACCGTCGTTTACACCTCCACCTTTTCCATCTACAAAGCTAAACTTGCCGCTTGTACCTTGTCCGAATGAGTTTTGATAATCCGGTAAGGTCAATAGGTTTGAAAATGTAGCGTTGGAGTTAACACTGATACCTAAACCCTTTTGGCCTCTGCCAGTTTTGGTTTTAATAAGGATAACACCTGCTGCTGCACGTGATCCATATAGAGCTGCTGCATTTGGACCTTTAAGTACACTGATTGATTCAATGTCTTCTGAATTAATATCCGAAATGGTATTGGCAAAATCCCTTGATCCAGCTATACCTAGATTCTGCGAATTATCAACGGGTACTCCGTCCACTACAAAGAGGGGTTGGTTGTTACCTGATATAGAGGTTTCACCACGAATAATAATTCTTGATGAACCCATATCGCCCTGGCTATTTGTAGTTTGCACACCGGCAATTTTTCCGGCCAGAGAGTTGATTATATTGGTTTCTTTTGCGGTAGCAATATCTTTAGATTTTAATTCCTGAACAGCATATCCCAACGATTTCTTTTCTTTAGAAATCCCAAGGGCTGTAACAACAACTTCACTTAAAGCATTTGCCGAAACATCAAGCGCAATATTTAATGTAGTTGTAGCTGCGGTAATGGTTACTTCTTTTGTAGTATATCCAAGATAAGATATACTAAGTACATCATTAACATCTGCAGCTAGAGAAAACTTACCGCTGCCATCTGTAGTTGTTCCGCTTTTTTTACCTTTTATGGTAATTGATGCTCCTGGAATAGTCTCCCCATCGGGGTTTCCGGTAACAGTACCTGTTATTTTAACAGATTGTGCCTGTACGGTTTGCAGGAAAAAAAAGGATATAAGAATCCCTGCAAAAATTTTGTATATTTTTAACATGTGAATTAAATAAATGGGTGTATAATAAATTCTTTGGGTTGCATTAAATAGAGCAACAGTGCATTCGTTTTTGAGTGATCATAAGACCAGATGAAGGGTAATGAGATGGAGATGAGCAGCGCATTTCTTTTTGGTGTACTTTCTGTGTCATGTTTTTATACATTTATAGTTTAGGTCATCCCTTACATACTTTGTCGCGAACAGAATTAGATTTGGTTATGATGATTGATAAGGAGCATTGCGCTGTTTAATCTTATCTTTTCCGCTTTGCAGCGAATTGGAATTAGCACCTTTTACAATAAATTGTAGAGGTTGCTAAGACATCATAGGGCCAATCCCTCAGTCTTTCTTGATAAGCAGGAAGTTTTAAGAACCATTTGCTGCGACAAATATAAGAATAATCTAGTATTCCTATAGAAATTAATAAAATAAATATTCTGTATTTTGAGCAGGACAGTACAGGTTGCTGAAAATGACTAAGAAAATTAACATTGTAAACACACTAAACTTTACCTGAATTATATTCTAATGAAATTTCTTTATTCTTTCTTGCTGATGCTCTTCACCATTTCTATGGCAGAAAAAGCATACTCTAATGAAGTTAAACCCTCAGGTTTGCAATGCGAACATTTAATAAACCCAATTGGGGTAGATTTGTTAAATCCGCGCTTGTCGTGGATGATGACAGATACCCGTCAGGGTGCTAAACAAACTGCTTATAGAATTATTGTAGGTAAAGATTCATCAGAAGTAGCAAAAAAAAGGGGCCTTTCGTGGGAGTCGGGCAAAGTAGCCTCGTCTGCAAATCTTGTTAATTATAAAGGCAAAACCTTAGAGCCGTTCACTAAATACTACTGGTCTGTTGAGCTTTGGGATAAAGATGGTAAACCAGCTTCATCTGGCGGGGTAGCAACTTTCGAAACAGGAATGATGAAAGTCGACAACTGGAAAGGTACCTGGATCAGTGATGGTAACGATATCGATAAACGCGAGGCTCCATATTTCAGAAAAGTATTTGAACCTTCTAAAAAAATAAAATCTGCAAGGGCATATATTGCTGCTGCTGGTTTGTACGAATTATATTTAAATGGGAAAAAAGTAGGGAACCATAGACTTGACCCTATGTACACCCGTTTCGACAGACGTAACTTATATGTTTCTTACGATGTTACTGCCCAACTTCAAAAAGGTAAAAATGCTGTTGGTGTTTTACTTGGTAATGGATGGTATAACCATCAATCTATTGCGGTATGGAATTTTGACAAGGCACCCTGGAGAGCAAGACCTACTTTTTGTCTGGATTTAAGAATCACCTATGAAGATGGAACTGTTGATGTGGTTACTTCCGGGGGCGACTGGAAAACAAGTTCAAGTCCGATAGTACTCAACAATATTTACACTGCCGAGCATTATGATGCACGCAAGGAACAACCGGGTTGGAATACTGCAGATTTTGATGATAAAAAGTGGAATGGCATCTCGCTTAGAGCTGCCCCGTCCAATAATGTTGTAAGTCAGGTTATGCAGCCAATTCGTAATGTCGAAGAAATTCCTTCTAAAACAATGCAAAAGGTTAACGACACTGTATATGTTTTTGATCTGGGCCGCAATATCTCTGGAGTTACAAAAATTAAAGTAAGCGGAGAGGAAGGCACTGTTATTCGTATTAAGCATGGCGAACGCTTGCATGCTAACGGAAGGCTAGACCTATCTAATATTGATGTTTACTATCGCCCTAAAGATAATACCGATCCTTTTCAAACAGATATCGTTACCTTATCAGGTAAAGGAGAACTTGAGTTTATGCCTAAGTTCAATTACAAAGGATTCCAGTATGTTGAGGTGATCAGCAGTAAGCCCGTACAATTAACCAAAGAAAGCATCACCGGTTACTTTATGCACAGTGATGTTACCCCGACAGGTAAAATAAGCTCTTCAGATAAGCTAATTGATCGACTATGGTGGGCAACTAACAATTCTTACTTGTCTAATCTAATGGGTTATCCTACCGATTGTCCGCAAAGAGAAAAGAATGGATGGACTGGCGATGGACACTTTGCTGTTGAAACAGGCCTGTTTAATTTTGACGGTATTACAGTTTATGAAAAATGGCTTGCCGACCACAGGGACGAACAACAACCAAATGGCGTACTTCCTGATATTATACCTACAGGTGGATGGGGTTATGGATCGGCAAATGGAACTGACTGGACAAGTACAATTGCTATAATTCCATGGAATATATACATGTTTTATGGCGATAGTAAGTTGCTTTCAGATTCTTACAACAGCATTAAACGGTATGTGAATTACATAGAGCAAATTAGCCCTGCAGGATTAACAACCTTTGGCAGAGGCGATTGGGTGCCTGTTAAATCACAATCGTCATTGGAATATACCTCTTCTACTTATTACTATGTAGATGCAGTTATCCTTGCAAAGGCTGCAAAAATGTTTGGTAAGCAGGCCGATTATAGCTATTACAGCAATCTTGCAGAGAAAATTAAAAAGGCAATAAACGATAAGTATTTAAACCGCACAACGGGCATTTATGCATCAGGTGTACAAACTGAATTAAGTGTTGCCCTGCAATGGGGATTGGTACCTGAAGAGCTTATTACAAAAGTTGCAGAGAACCTTGCTAAAAGAGTTGCTGCCGATGGAATGCACCTTGACGTGGGTGTTTTGGGTGCAAAAGCAATATTAAATGCATTGAGTGACAATGGTCAGGCCGAAACAGCATATAAACTTGCAGCTCAGGATACCTACCCTTCATGGGGATGGTGGATTGTGAATGGAGCAACTACCTTATACGAAAACTGGGATATAAAAGCCGAAAGAGACATTTCTTTAAACCATATGATGTTTGGCGAAATAGGTGGCTGGTTCTTTAAAGGTTTGGGTGGAATTCACCCTGATGAACAACAACCGGGATTTAAGAATATTCAGCTTCGTCCTAATTTCGTTTCAGGGTTAGAACATTTCGAGGCAGAGCACGACGGTCCTTATGGTAAGATCATATCTTCATGGAAAAGATCAGGAAATGCTGTAATCTATACCGTAACTATTCCGGCAAATTCAAGTGCTACAATTACTTTCCCATTAACAGAGGGGAAAAAGGCCTTTAAAGATGGAAAAGCTGTTGCTGCCAAAACAAACATTGGAGCAGGTAAATATCAGTTTGAAATCAAATAGCAGTTATTTGTCTGGTATGGACCAATTGCATTAAATTACTTACTTTTAGAAAGATGAAGACTAAGTTTTTTGATTTTATTCATATTGATGAGTATTCTGCAACGCCTAAATATCTGCAACTGTCCAGTGCAATTATAAAAGCCGTTGAGCTGGGTAAATTAAAGAAAGACAATTTATTGCCTTCTATTAATGAGTTGAGCTATAAGTTGGAGATCTCGCGTGACACCGCTGAAAAAGGATACAAGTACCTTAAAAACATAGGTGTAATTAATTCCGTTCCGGGTAAAGGCTATTATATTGCCAATATAGATTTTAAGCAGAAACTAAAGGTGTTTCTGCTTTTCAATAAACTTAGCGCACACAAAAAGATTGTTTACGATGCATTTATTGCTGCATTGGGTGAGGATGTATCTGTAGATTTTTATATCTATAACAATGATTTCAGGCTTTTTAAACGATTTCTGACCGATAAAAAAGAAGAATATTCTCACTATGTGATCATTCCTCATTTTATTGAAGGCGAGGAATATGCCAGAGATATCATCAATACCATTCCAAAAGAAAAACTGGTTTTACTGGATAAAAAAATAAAAGGGGTTGATGGCGACTATGCTGCGGCTTATGAGAATTTTGAAAAGAATATTTACGACGCTTTGGAACAGGCCCGTAATGAGCTCAGCAAATACCACACACTAAAAATCATTTTCCCTAAAAAAAGCTATTTCCCTAAAGAGATTTTAGATGGGTTCCATCGCTTTTGTCAGCAGTATGCCTTTTCTCATCATGTAGTAAGTGATATATCTATTGAGCCAATAAACGAAGGAGAAGCTTTTATTAATTTAATGGAAGCCGATCTGGTTATTTTATTAGAACGGCTTATTAGTATGAAATATAAAATAGGAAAGAATGTAGGCGTAATATCTTACAATGAGACCCCTTTAAAGAAAATATTATTAAACGGTATTACTACTATTTCAACTGACTTTAAATTTATGGGTACAGTGGCTGCAAATCTTATCCTGGATAACTCCAGGCGCCATATCGAAGTACCTTTTTACTATACCCGCAGAGCATCAATCTAATTTTTTTTAGACTGTAACGAATTTATTTGTACTTCTTCATGATAGTACATGACAGTTTTAAAAATCTACTTGTATAAATTAGGCTTATTATTTTAACCAAATATAAAGTTCAATAAGTATGCAAGTAATTTTCGGGGTCATTTTCCATTTTATAGGAGGCTTTGCCTCTGGTAGTTTTTATATTCCTTATAAGAAGGTTAAGGGATGGGCCTGGGAGAGTTACTGGATTGTAGGTGGTATCTTTTCATGGTTGCTTGTGCCGCCTTTTGCAGCATGGCTTACTATTCCCGGTTTTACAGATATCATTGCTGCAACAAACGGTAAAATCTTATTACTTACTTACTTTTTCGGCGCCTTATGGGGAATTGGTGGCTTAACTTATGGTTTGGGTGTAAGGTATCTTGGGGTATCATTAGGAAGCTCTATTATTCTTGGATTATGTTCTGTTTTCGGCGCAATAATCCCTTCTGTATATTATAATTTTAATCCAAAACCGGGCAAGGATAGTTTAACAGATATGTTGAACAGCCAATGGGGGCAAATGGTTTTACTGGGTTTAGCAATCTGTGTTATCGGAATTATAGTTTGTGGCAAGGCCGGTGGCATGAAAGAAAAAGACCTGGTAGCGGCAGGTAAAGCCGATCCATCTAATAACGAATACAAAATTGGTCTGGGCCTTACTGTATCTATCATTTCAGGTATCCTTAGTGCTTGTTTTGCCTTTGGTATTGATGCCGGAAAAGACATGGCCAATGCCGCAAATGATATTTGGAAAAGCACACATCCGGGGCAGGGCGAATTCCTTTTCCAGAACAATGTAACCTATATCCTCATATTATGGGGAGGGTTAACTACCAACCTAATCTGGTGTATGATCTTGAATTTTCGTAACAAGACTTTTGGTGATTATACCAACAAAGAGACACCTCTTTTAAAGAACTACATATTTTCTGCGCTGGCAGGTACCACTTGGTTTTTGCAATTCTTCTTTTATGGAATGGGCGAAAGTAAACTAGGTAACGGAGCCAGTTCATGGATACTGCACATGGCATTTATCATTCTGATTGCTAACGCCTGGGGTCTTGCATTAAAGGAATGGTCGGGAGTTAAGAAGAAAACTTTCGGGACCGTGATAGCAGGTATAGCTATTATTATTATTTCTGTGCTAATTGTTGGCTACGGAAACTCAATCAAGTAAATACAAATTTAATTAATGAAATATTTTTATGACTGTTAGAACAACTGATTTTAAACATGTAAGTTATTTGTGGGATGATGCAAAGGCTGCAGAACTGGCTGGTGATGAGGTTGCATTGTTAATCTACCGTTCAAATTTACTAGGTGCTGATCTAAGACTTACAAATTACGGAGGTGGCAATACCTCTTGTAAGGCAATTACAAAGCACCCTTTAACCGGGCAGGATACCGAGGTAATGTGGGTTAAAGGATCCGGAGGAGATCTAGGTACATTGAAACAAAGCGGTTTAGCTGCATTGTATGTGGATAGCTTGCGAAATCTTAAAAATATTTACAGAGGACTTGCACATGAAGATGAAATGGTTGAATTATTTAACCATTGCATATATGACCTGAAATCTAAAGCTCCATCTATTGACACGCCATTACATGGTTTTTTACCTTTTAAACACATAGATCACCTGCATCCCGATGCTGCCATTGCAATAGCGGCAGCTAAAGATGGTGAACGTATCACTAAAGAATTATTTAACGGAACAATTGGCTGGGTGCCATGGCAAAAACCAGGTTTTGAGCTTGGATTGCAATTGCGTAAATGTTTAGATGACAATCCAGGCATAAGAGGCATTATGTTAGGCTCGCACGGGTTGTTTACCTGGGGAGATACAGCCTTCGAAAGTTATATCAATACACTTGAAGTAATAGAAAAATGTGCCGAATATCTTGAAGCCAACTACGGTAAGAAAAAACCTGTATTTGGAGGTCAGAAAATTGAAAGCGCCGCACAAAATCTACGGCGTAAGCAAGCCGCTGCTATTGCTCCTGTCTTAAGAGGATTCTGCTCAAGTGAAAACCATATGGCTGGTCATTTTACTGATGATGCAAGAGTGCTGGAGTTTATTAACTCTAATGATTTAGATCGTTTAGCACCACTTGGAACAAGTTGTCCTGATCATTTTCTGCGCACTAAGATAAGTCCGCTTGTACTTAAACTTGCTCCTAATGAAGACATCAGTGATGTTAAAGCGCTGAAAGAAAGATTGGCCCCTGAATTTGAAGCATATCGTAAAATGTATGCCGAATATTATAATTCTTGTAAACATGATAACAGTCCGGCGATGCGTGATGCTAATCCGGTAATTATATTATATCCTGGAATAGGAATGTTTTCTTTCTCTAAGGATAAACAAACTGCCAGAGTTGCTGCCGAGTTTTATACTAATGCCATCAATGTAATGAAAGGCGCTGAAGCCATATCTGAATACACTTCTTTACCGAGACAGGAAGCATTCAATATTGAATACTGGCTTTTGGAAGAGGCAAAATTGCAAAGAATGCCTAAACCAAAACCACTTTCGGGTAAAGTAGCCCTCATTACTGGCAGCGCCGGCGGTATTGGTAAAGCCATTGCCCGCAAATTTATAGAAGAAGGTGCATGTGCTGTAATCAATGATAATGATGCAGGCAGGCTGCAAAAAGCGAACGACAGCTTTAACAATGAGTTCGGTAAGGATGCTTATACTGCAGTAATATTAGATGTGACTGATTCAGCAAGCATTAAAAATGCTTTTGAAGAAGCAAGTCTGGAATTTGGAGGCGTAGATATAGTGGTAAATTGTGCCGGTATCTCTATTTCAAAACCTATTGAAGAGCATACTGAAAAAGATTGGGACCTTTTTTATGATATTCTGGTAAAGGGCCAATTTCTAGTTACTCAGGCTGGAGTAGAGGTAATGCGTAAACAGGCTATTGGTGGCGATGTATTGAATATAGTTAGCAAAAATGCGTTGGTTTCAGGACCAAACAACGCGGGCTATGGATCTGCAAAAGCTGCTCAGTTACACTTAAGCAGATTAAATGCAGCTGAGCTTGGGACAGATCATATCCGCGTAAACACAGTTAACCCTGATGCTGTAATATCAGACAGTAAGATTTGGGAAGGCGAATGGGCTGCAGGCAGAGCTAAAGCATATGGAATTACGGTACAAGAGTTGCCAGCTTTCTATGCAAAGCGTACCTTGCTTAATGAAGTGATATTGCCTGAGGATATTTCTAATGCATGTTTTGCTTTTGTTGGCGGACTAATGAATAAATCAACAGGTAATGTATTGAATGTGGATGGGGGCGTTGCAAATGCCTTTGTTCGTTAAAACTTAAAACCTACACAGATGAAACTAGAAAATTATCAATTAGAATCACATAATAGCGACCTTTTGGCCAAACATGAGCGTCAGCTTGATTTCATTACATTAGAAATTTCTAATGCTCAAAGTATTATTCAGAAACTGGTAGATTTCCAGATTGCTATTCCAAGTTGGGCTTTAGGTACAGGTGGAACAAGATTTGGGCGTTTCTCTTCAGGGGGTGAGCCTAGAAATCTGGAAGAAAAAATTGAAGATATAGGTTTGCTTCACAAGCTTAATGGCTCAAGCGGTGCTATTTCTTTGCACATTCCATGGGATGTTGCTGATAATACCAATGCAATTAAAGCTTTAGCTGCACAACATGGTTTACGTTTTGATGCTATGAACTCAAATACGTTTCAGGATCAGCCAGATCAGTCACAAAGTTATAAATTCGGGTCGTTACAGCATGTAGATAAAGCAGTGAGGAAACATGCCATTGACCATAACATAGAAGTTATTCGTCAGGGTGTTGAATTGGGATCTAAAGCACTTACTGTGTGGCTGGCAGATGGATCTTGTTTCCCGGGGCAGCTTAATTTCAGAAAAGCCTTCCATAACACTTTAGAAAGTTTACGCGAAATTTATGCGGCTTTACCAAATGACTGGAAGATATTTGTAGAGTATAAAGCTTTTGAGCCTAATTTTTATTCAACTACTGTTGGAGACTGGGGACAATCTTTATTATTTGCCAATAAACTAGGGCCAAAAGCATATACTTTGGTAGATCTTGGTCACCACCTGCCAAATGCAAATATTGAGCAAATTGTTTCGCTTTTGCTGATGGAAGAAAAGCTAGGTGGTTTCCATTTTAACGATTCAAAATATGGCGATGATGATTTAACCGCCGGTAGCATTAAACCGTATCAACTGTTCCTTATATTTAATGAACTTGTTGAAGGCATGGATGCCCGTGGAATGGATCATAGAGAAGATCTGGGTTGGATGATTGATGCATCACATAATGTAAAAGATCCGCTCGAAGACCTTTTACAATCTGTTGAAGCTATAATGATTGCTTACGCTCAGGCGCTATCTGTTGATCGTGTTGCTTTACAGGAAGCACAAGCTATTAATGATGTAGCACGCAGTCAGGAGATCTTACAGCAGGCTTTCAGAACAGACGTACGTCCGTTGGTAGCAGAAGCACGCTTACGTTCAGGAGCAGCATTATCACCACTTCAGGCTTTCAGAAAATTCAATGTGCGACAAGAGTTAATTAAAAACCGTGGAGCAAAAACGGTAGCAACAGGGTTGTAATTGATGGGAGTTAAAATGAAGGCAATCCCTGTAATAGCGATTTTCGATGTTGGTAAGACCAATAAGAAGCTGTTTCTTTTTGATGAGAACTATAAAATAGTTTTTGAGAGATCGGCACGGTTTACTGAAACTGTAGATGAGGATGGGGACCCGTGTGAGAATTTGGAAAGCCTAAGGCTATCTGTTTTTGATTCCTTAAGGGAGGTTTTTAGAAATCCGGCTTTCGAAATAAAGTCTATTAATTTTGCAACTTACGGTGCCAGCTTTGTTTATATAGATGAGGCCGGGAATCCTTTGGCACCACTATATAATTATCTGAAAGCCTATCCAGAGGAACTTACAGAACAATTCTATAATGCCTACGGGGGAAAAGAAGCATTCTCTAATCTCACCGCATCTCCGGTATTGGGGAGCCTGAATTCGGGAATGCAGTTGTATCGGATTAAGTACGAGAACCCTGACCTGTTTAAAAGAATAAAGTATGCGCTTCATTTGCCGCAATACCTTAGTTATCTGATTTCGGGCGAAGCATATTCTGATCTTACGAGTATTGGCTGTCATACCAATTTATGGGATTTCACTAAAAGCACTTACCATGAATGGGTTAAAAAGGAAGGTATATTGGAAAAGCTTGCACCTATTGTTCCTTCAAACAGTGTAATGCCAGCTGCATTTCCTGGCAACAATTATGCTGTAGGGGCAGGGTTTCATGATAGCTCAGCAGCTTTGGTGCCTTATCTGGTAAATTTCCATGAGCCATTTATTTTATTATCTACCGGTACATGGTGCATTAGCCTTAACCCTTTTAACGCTAGTCCGCTTACTGCAGAAGAGTTAGAAAATGATTGCCTTTGTTATTTGCAATACGAGGGTAAGCCGGTTAAAGCATCACGTCTTTTTTCAGGATATGAGCATGAACAGCAGGTGAAACGAATTGCAGCTCATTTCGGTACAGACATCATCACTTATCGCTCTGTTCCGTACGATCCAAAGATCATTGAAGAGCTGGAGCATAAGCCCCAATCGGATATTACTTCTTTTGCAGAGCGTAACCTGGCAGACTATTCATCAGATATTATAGCTTATCATCAACTCGTTTTAGATCTGGTAAATCTGCAATATATAGCTACAAACAGGGTGCTTAAAGGCACCAAGGTAAAACGAATATTTGTAGACGGAGGATTTAGTAAAAACGCCATATTTATGAATTTGCTAGCCATTGCATTTCCTGAGCTTGAAGTATTTGCAGCCTTTATGGCGCAGGCAACTGCAGTAGGAGCGGCTTTGGCCATTCACAAATCATGGAACACTAAACCCTTACCAAATGATATTATTGAACTAAAGTATTATTCTGTAGTTCAGCACCAGAATTAATTATCGTGAGGCAAATTTAGCGGTAATTAATATTGGTTAATTTTAGTTTATGAATTAAGTCGCCTTAACGGGCGACTTTTTATATTTAGACAAGTTGATGAGTAAAACACTGGCCAGAATAACAATTAAACCCGTTATCTGAATAATGCTTATGATCTCATTTGCAAAAAATACAGCAAGTAATACCGCAACCACAGGGTTTACATAAGCGTAAGTACTTACTTGTGTTGCAGGGCGAACCTGTAGTAGCCATACATAGGCGCTAAATGCCACTATTGATCCGAATATGATCAGATAGGCAATTGACCACCATGCTGATTCGGAAACATTTTGAAACTGAAAACCATTCATTTCTCCGGCAATCATACTTCCCGGTATAAATAAAACTCCTGCAATTAACATCTGCCATGCAGTAGAAACCGATGCAGGAGTATCAGGCGCAGGATGATATTTTGAATACAACGATCCACCAGCCCAGCCAATCGGACCAATAATCAACAGGATCATTCCCAGAACATTTCGAGAATCTTGCTGCACAGAAAAACTAGCAGTTAGCTGTTCCCAAAATAAAAGGATTACACCTAAAAAGCCGATGATTAAACCGGCAACAGTAAATTTGTTGCTAAAGTTTTCTTTCCACTTGCCCTTATCTAATATCACAAACCAGATTGCGGCTGACGAAACCATAATGGCAACCAGTCCACTTGGTAAAAATTGTTCTACCCAGATCACTATTCCATTACCCACGCCGAGCATCAGTATACCACTTATACCTGCATGAAATATATTCTTTTTATTAAATACCGGCAAACCATTTAAAATACACCAGCTAAGCAGGAGTGTGCCCGCAATGATAAATCTAAATGCACCTAAAAAGAATGGTGGAAAGCCGGCTACAGCTTTAGAAATGAAAAAATAGGTTGATCCCCATACCGCGTAAACGATAAGAAAGGCCAACAGAACAAGTAAAAGTGGGGCAGATTTTTTTTGAACGGAGGGCATAATTATTTTTTAACAAATAGAACATTTATCAAAGAGAAAACCATTCTTTAATAAATTATATAACAATTCTATTACCAAAGGTGCCTTGTATTGGCTTTACAGCTCTTCTCCGGTTGTTGACCTTATTTCGTTTCTTACATTAATGCTAACACCGTCTTTATTAACCACCGAATAATCGATTTCAATTGAACTGCTGTTAATCTTTATTTCATTAATAACACCGCTTCTAATTTCTCCGATTTTTTCAAGAAGATCTATGTCGTATTTTACTGAATTATCAGCCAGTCTTTTACAAACAAAATGAAAATCGCTGGTTACCAGAATATATTCTGAATCAGAAAGGGCCTTTTCAGCGTATTTAAGGTCTCTTGGAGAAGGAAAACTTCCTGCCAGGGTTCCTTGCTGATTGTATATGTAATTTACAGAGCTTACAATCTTACCAGCAACGTCTAATTTGCTTTTTGTGATCTCGGTAAGGCTGTTAGTCCATGGCAACATTTCAGAAGTGAAAGGCTCATCTTTGCCAGGTATTACGGAGGTGTAAGTATTCGTAATTGCACTGCTGTTGATGTCAATTTTAGTGAAGTCTTCAATAAACGGATCGGCCGCATTATTTATCTGGCTTTCTCTCATTTGCCGGGTGATATAAATAACTTTATTTACTTCCTTTATTCTGATATAAAAATTATAACCTACCTGAACTTTGGTTCCACTGGCTGTTGGAATTTCAGTAGGGTCTTCGGTGTAAGTTTTAACCTTTAATTGATTGCCAGACCCATCAAAATAGCCGATCCAGTATTTTTTGTCCTTAGCTCCGGCAATTACATAACTGCCTTTACTATCTTTAAAAACCAATACTTTAACGATCAGGTTTTGTTTATCCGAGATTTTTAGATTTAATCTTTTAACCAAAGAGTCATTGCCTAAACTAACATCATCGCCAGGTTGGTTTTCAGCAGGTTTCTTACTGCAACTTGCAATTGCAAGGCATATCATTACCAATAGAGTTAAATGTAGTTTCATTAGGTTAGTTTGGTTCTTTGTTGTTGTATTGATTTTTCTGATCCGTACAGAACTTGATAAGGTAAATATATTGTTTTGTATTAAATAGTTAAAGCCTAATTGTTATATTTTTCTGGTGATGATAGTTATTATTGCTTTTAGTGTTAGATAATGCGTTAATGTCTGAAACAAGCATTAATGTATTCAATCAATTTTATATATTTGCGGACTTTGTCTTCGTAGTTCAATGGATAGAATGTCAGATTCCGGTTCTGATGATGGGGGTTCGAATCCCTTCGAGGACACACAATTTAGAAAACCGTCTTTATTTAATCAAGACGGTTTTTTTATTAATATACTTACTCATTGCTTCTTGTATTAGAGTATATAAATGGTTCGGTCCAGGCTTAGTAATAACAGGTGTTTCACAGGTGTTATATAGGTGTATAAGCGCGTAAAGTATTGTTATGAGTACTTCCATATTTAATGATCATGGCTGATATTATATGGAATCTGATAGGAGGGATATAAACGCAGAAAGCGTGGAACCCCACTTACCGAGCCAGAGGTCCTAGGAGACCGCGCAACGAAAGGCAGAGCCCACGCTTATCGCGTGAGCACTCTTCACTTATCCTCTTGCTGCTATTTGAAATTTCCTAGGTTTCTGGCTCAAGATTCTTAAGTGCTAAATGCCTCAAATATTTTGAAGATTTCGCAAATTTATAATATTAGCTTGTTACATATCTTTTTAGTTTTATCAAATATACTAAAGCCCTATTTAAGAACAGTAATTTCTATATAGTTAATTTGTGCAAGAATAATTAAAAATTTGAAAGAAAAATCAATATTTTGTAGATATTCAAATTGAATTGAATGATACCGAGAGTTTACTTTATAAATAATTTTATATATTAAAGGCATTGTAAATATAACCAAATGAAAAAACCCTTACTATTCCTGATCCTTACTTTTTTGACCTTTTCCCTATATGCAAATATCCGTTTGCCAAATATATTAGGCAGCAATATGGTATTACAGCAGAAATCAACCACTAAGTTTTGGGGCTGGGGTTTGCCTGGTGAAAAGATAAAAATTACTACTTCATGGGATAATAAAACCATAGAAGCATTAACAGATGGAAATGCAAGCTGGCAAATTAGTATTCAAACACCACAAGCAGGTGGACCCTATACTGTTTTGCTTGAAGGTGAAAATAAAATTACACTCGAAAATATATTTATAGGAGAAGTATGGGTGTGCAGCGGACAATCTAACATGGAATGGAGTCATAATAATGGACTTACAAGCATTAAAAACGAATTTTCGCAACTTAGCAAACTAAATATCAAACTATTCAGAATACCTAAAACAACTTCAAAAACACCTCAGGATAATACCGAGGGTACCTGGGTGGCTTGCGATAGCAATACCTTAAAGGCATTTAGTGCTGTAGGCTATTATTTTGGGAAAGAGCTGAATAAGGATTTGAATGTACCGATAGGACTGATCAGCAGCAATTGGGGCGGTACACCGGCCGAAGTTTGGACCCCTGAAAATTTAGTAGAAGGTAACACGGTTTTAAAGGATGCAGCAGCAAAAAAAACGCCTGCTCCATGGTGGCCTACTGCCCCAGGTTATGCTTACAATGCAATGATTGCCCCGCTCGTTAATTATAACATAGCAGGTTCAATCTGGTACCAAGGCGAAAGTAACACCACAACTGCATCAAGTTATACTGAATTAATGAATACCATGATAAGTGCCTGGCGCAAGGCCTGGAATAACAATTTCCCATTTTATTATGTACAAATAGCTCCTTATAAGTATGATAGTTATAATATCGGTGCATTATTGAGGGAAGCACAGACAAAGAATCTGGCTACAGAAAAAACAGGAATGGTAGTAGTTTCAGATTTGGTTAGCGATACACTAAACATCCATCCGACCAATAAGAAGGATGTAGGTCTGCGGTTGGCCAATTTGGCTTTAGTCGAGACTTACGGTTTAAAAAAAAGCGCATATAAAAGCCCGATTTTTAACTCTTTAAATGTAAATGGAAGTAATGCAGAGATTGATTTAGATTACGCCGAAACAGGATTAATGCTGAAGGGCGACAAACCAAAGGAGATTTTTATAGCTGGCGCCGATAAGGTGTTTCACCCTGCAACGGTTAAAATAAAAGGAAATAAAATCATTGTTTCAAATAAGCTGGTAAAAGTACCGGTTGCTGTTCGCTACCAATTTAGCAATGCAGGCCTAGGTAACCTTTTTAGTAAAGCTGGCTTGCCCGTAGCACCTTTTAGAACAGACGATTGGGAACTTGATATCAGTAAGATAAAGTAATATTTGACAGCTTTTTCTTTATAAAATCGATCTTACCAATCCACCTTCAACCCGAATTGCAGCTCCATTTGTACCAGATGCTAATGGACTTGCATAGTAGGTAACGGTATTGGCAATTTCATCAACCGAAAGAAATCTCTGCAGCAAAGAGGTTGGACGCATGTTCTTAAAGAAATCGACTTCTACTTCGGCAACCGAAATGTTTCCTGCTTTTGCTAAATCTTCAATAAAAGTGCCTACACCCTGAGATTTAGTTGGGCCAGGAAGAATACTGTTTACTGTTACTCCAGTGTTCTTACTAAGCTCGGCCAGGCCTCTGCTAATGGCTAACTGTGCTGTTTTTGTCATCCCGTAGTGGATCATTTCATCCGGAATAAAAACTGCGGATTCGCTTGAAATAAATATGATCCGACCCCAGTTTTTCTTTAGCATTTTTGGAAATAGGTTACGGGATAGTCTGATGCCACTCATTACGTTTACTTCAAAAAACCTGAACCAATCCTCATCCGGTATTTCTTCAAAGGGTTTTGGTTCAAAAATACCTGCATTGTTAACGAGTATATCAATATCGGGAAGGCTTTTGATTAATGTATTCACTTCTTCAGTATTTCCGAAATCGGCAGCCAGGCCTGAAACATCTGCACCCTTTACAAGGCTTTTTAATTTTTCAACGGCATCGGCAACACCACGTTCGGCGCGACCGTTGATAATCACTTTTACGCCTTCTTTTAATAAGCTGTGTGCAATTGCAAATCCTATTCCTGCTGTAGAACCACTAATAAAAGCGACTTTACCCTGAAGTTTTAAATCCATAATCTAAATTTAAGTTAAAACAAATATACATTATGAAGATCGGAAGTAGGAGATAATTAAGCGCGTATCTGCGCATGCAGTTACGCGCTTAATTAAAGTTCTTATTTGGAGTAAGTAACTACCAAAGGAAGGTGATCTGAGGCATGAATATCATTTATAACCTGATGAGAGGCAACCTTAAGTTTACTTCCTTTTTTTAAGAGAATAAAATCAATCTCTTTATCAGGATTTACATCTGGGATAGTAGGTGCACAGTTCTGATCGCAGCTGCGGGTAAAATGTTTCTCCAATATAGCCATAGCAGGGGTAGTAGCGGTAAGGTTAAGGTCACCGGCTAAAATAACCTCTGTTTTCCTATTTCCCAATATCTTGTTGATCTCGGCAACTTGTAATAAACGGTGCTCATTATTCAGGTCAAGATGGGTACAGGCAAAGTCCAATTTGCTGCCATTTGGCAGTGTAACATTTACTATTGCCAATGAGCGTTGCTCTGCTTTTAGTCCTTCTTTAAACGGAAGGGGGAAACGCTCAGATTTGTTGATTTTAAATTTAGAGAGTATAGCTACACCATATTCTCCTCCGTCGTAATCTATTCCTTTTGAAAAGAAACTATACATGCCTGTTAATTCTGCCAGCTTTTTTACCTGATCAACATTACCGCTTCGCGGAGTTAATACATCCAGTTCCTGCAAAGCTACAAGATCTGGCGACTGACTTTTAATGACATCAGCTATTGCCTGAAGATCAATTACGCCTTCCTGAGCAGGTGGATTTGCGTGATGAATGTTATAGGTCATTACTTTTAAAGAGTCTGTATTTGTGCTATTTGCCATAGCAAGCATACTACAGTTACTTAGGGCCAAAATTACCACCAGATGTTTAAGATATGTTTTCATATATGTGTTATTATAAATTAATTTTTGCCTTCCCAATTAGGATTTTGTACCAGGTTCCCATTCAACTGAAGCTCTTGTATTGGAATTGGAAATAGATAGTCTCTGTCTTCACGGAACGTTTTTGGTGTGCCCGGATTAACCAATACGTTGCCACCGCTAGTGTTGTTCTCAAGGATGATCTCACTTCCTAGTTTCAAAAACTGTACTCCTGGTCCTGTGGGTTTGTTGCCAGTATAAATTTCCACATCAGTTGTCCCGTTTTTATCCAGATCATATTTACCAAGCCCCGGGAAATACATGCCTTTATACGGTTCTGCATTCAGGTGTCCTTCTTTCCATCTCATCAGATCATTCCAACGCAGGCTTTCCATTACCAGTTCAATTCTGCGCTCACGTCTAACTTCTAAAATCAAACCTTTGTTTCCTCCATTTACATTTCGATACTGTGCAGCAAGATAAGCATCGGGGTTAGCATTTGCAGCAACAATATTTAAATTGGGCATTGCAACTCTATCGCGTAATAGTTTAACTGATTTGTCAATATCTGGTTGTGTTGCTTCTCCCAGTTCAGCTTTTGCTTCAGCGAAATTTAGCAATACCTCTGCCATTCTAAAAATAGGCATATCGTTATCAGATTTATTGAATGAGTCATTTGCTTCGCTTGTTACGTATTTTATAACCTGGTAACCAGTAGTTGAGGCATTAAACTCGGGTACTAAAATTTTGGTATTTCCTATACGCGTGTAGCCAGGCGTACGGATGGTTTGTGCTAAGCGTGGATCACGGTTTTGTACTTCTTCGTAAAATTGGATCTTATTAAATTCCGGTTTGTCGGTAAACCTGCTGCCGTCTTTCATGAGGTAGGTGTTTACCAGACTTTTGTTTAAACCCGGCCTGCCATACGATGCCGTAATGGTATAATAATTTAAGTTATGCCAAACTTGCAATCCGTTACTAAAACGTCTGGTTAAAATAACTTCCTGATCTATTGCAGCTTTCGAGGCAAAGAGATCGAAGTAAGACTTTTCTGGGGTTGATTTATATATGCTATACGGACCTGTGGTCATTAATTGATCTGAAGCTGAAACGGCTTCGCGCAGGAAACGATCGGCATCTGGTAGCGAAAATTCAGAATGATATTTTCTGAATGTACCTTCAAAAAGACATATTCTGGATTTTAGTGCCAGCGCAGTCCATTTAGTTACCCGTTCTACATTCTTGCCCTCATCAGCATTAGCAATGGCAAAATCAAGATCCGCAAGTACAGAATCCATTACCTGAGCCCTTGGTGTGCGTGCTTTTGATAAGGCCTCTTCGTCCTCAAACGCAATGGTTTTTGAGTACCATGGTACATCACCAAATCTGGAAACTTTGTCGAAGTAAAAGTATGCCCTGAAAAACCTTGCTACTGCTGCATACTTTTTACCGGCTTCTGCAGGCATAATGTTGTCGTAATTTTCCAGAAAGTAATTGATCTTTCTCAGTTCAGTCCATGTCCAGCCACCTCCGGAAATAGGTACTGTACGGTTTCCTGTAATCAGCTCTCCAAGATCGGACTTTACCACGTTATCTACAGCCTCGTTATAGATGCCTTCGGCAGAGGGAATAACAGTATAGAAGGAATTGGTATAAAGTTTTAGATCGCTTTCTGTTCTGAAAAAAGCATCAGGTGAAATTTGAGCCAAAGGTTGCCTGTCAAGGAAGTCCTTTTTACATGCCGTAAAAAGGATGCAAAGGGCAATTATTGATATTTTTATATTTTTCATCTTAGTATAGTTAATAGTTAAAAGGATACATCTAAACCGAAAGAGTAAAGTTTACTGAAAGGATATACCCTTGCGTTTGGATCTGCAGTAGAATTGTTATAATCGCCGGCTGCTTGCTCTGGGTCGATATAGTTCGAGCGCAGTTTGGTGAAAGTAAACAGGTTCTCTCCACTTAAATACACCCTTACTTTTGACAACTTTATCTTTTTCAATAGGGTTTCGGGCATGCTAAATCCTATAGTTAGATTTTTTAATCTGATGTATGCCAGATCCTGTAAATACTTATCGTTTTTAACATTTAACTCTCCTCTGTCATTTAATGCCTCGTAACCCCGCAGTTTTGGGAAATAAGCATTTGGGTTTTGGGGAGTCCATACGTCACTTAGGAAGTCTTTATCTACGAAAGAGTAATATGGACGAGAGAAGGGACCCCAGAATTTATCGGCATTGTTTCCAGGATACCACTGTTGTTTTCCTATTCCCTGGAACATCACCGAAAGGTCAAAGTTACCCCAGTTGAATCCTGCGTTGATACCATAAGAATAACGAGGCAGAGAGTTCCCTATCACCTCCATATCTCCATGATCTGTTAGTGTGTTTTTTCCATTATTTACCACTCCATCGCCGTTGATGTCGAGAAATTTTATATCACCGGCAGATAGTTTAGCCCAGTTTCCAGGTGCTTTTAAGCGTTGTTGATTAACATAGTCCTGATTTACTTTATAAGCCTGGGCTTCTGCATCTGTTTGGAAGAAACCGCCTACACGATAACCCCAAATCTCGCCTATTTGTTGCCCCACATAGTAGTTGCTCAGCAGGTTGTTTGGATTATCAAATCGGGTGATCTCGGCAGTGTAATCTGATATGCCAAAGCCAACATTCCAGTTAAATGGTTTTCCGGCCAATGAGCCGTTCTGTGTCCAGTTTAGGGCAAGTTCCCAGCCCTTGCTTTGCAAATCTGCTGCATTTTGTTTTGGTGAAGCAGCACCGAAAACCGAGGATACAGTTTTTCCGGCTGTTAACATGTCGAAAGTATTTCGAACATAGTAATCAAATGTAGCAGTTAAACGATTATCCAGAAATCCTGCATCTACTCCAAAGTTTGCAGAAGTTGCTCTTTCCCATGTTAGGTTAGGAGAAATAGGAGTTGGAGAGGATAAATATTCAGTCTTTTTTCCATCAGTTATATAGTCTATAGTTCCACGGGATAGTAGTGGGATATAGCCATATTCTGCTGCTTCTTGCTGATTGCCGAGCGAACCATAGGATCCTCTGAATTTAAGCTCGTCAACAATTCCTTTTAAGGGAAAGAATTTCTCCTGACTGATACGCCATCCTGCTGAAATGGAAGGGAAAAATCCAAAGCGACTTCCCGGAGGAAATTTAGAGGTGCCATCATAACGTCCATTTATTTCTAAAAGATATCGGCCTTCGTAATCATAATTTACCCTAAAGAATCCTCCTAGCAATGCATATTCATTGGCATTTCCATTAGCAAGAACATCACCTGATCCAAGATCGAGATCATTTAGGTCTTGTGATATTAGGTCGTTTCTTTGTGCAAACACTCTTTTGTAAGTATTTAATTCCTGATTATAACCTAGTAATGCTTTGAAGGTGTGTTTGCCTAATGTTTTGGTATAATCTCCGAATATATTTACGACATGTGATTGCCTTGTGTAATTGGTTTCATAATACTGATCAAACCCAAACTGACTGATCACTCCGGGATATATTGACCATGGTGCCTGTGCTCTGCGTGCCCAGTTGCTCGATGGCTTAAAGGTATAGGTGTAGTTACCTTTTAGTTCCAGTCCTTCGGCTAAATGAGCATTTACGTTAAATAGGTTGATGAACTCATATTCTTTTTCGTTCCCTTTAGATTTGCCATGCAGCAAATCTGCAAAAAGACCATCGCCAATAGTGTAGTTGTTCAGTTCTGTACGATAGGTTGCTGTGCCGTCTGGATTCATTGGCAAATAGGATGGTAATGCGTGTACGGATACTGAAACAAAATTGGCATTTACACCCCATCCTGGATAATCGTAGTTAGAAGCGTTGAACTGTAAGTTATTACCAACGGTTAACCATTTGTTTACTTTGGTATTTACTTTAGCACGTAGGTTATAGGATTTGTACTTGTCCTGATTTATTTGCATCATTCCGTTTTTCTGATACATACGTCCGGAAAACAGAAAATCAGTATTTTCACTTCCGCCAGACACAGATAGGGTATGATCCATACTAGTCTGCCTATCACGGAATATGGTATGCCACCAATCAGTATCGCCATAATAAACATACTGGTCTTTACCTTTTCTGTTGTCAATAATGTAATCAGGAAGGCTTTTGTCGGTTCTGCGTCTTAACAGGTATGCGTAATCCTCGTCCGTATAACCTGTATATGAATTTCCTACTGCACGGATAAAGGCCTCATCGTTCATTTTTGCAGCATCATAAGCATCGGTCATAAAATCGGTACTTGTTGTTGGGGCTGTAAAACCAAAATTATTGCTGTAACTGATTGTAGTTCTGCCTTTCTTCCCGTTTTTAGTGGTTACCAGAACTACACCGAAAGCGGCACGGGCACCATATATAGCGGCTGACGAGGCATCTTTTAGTACGGAGATGCTCGCTACGTCTTTAGGGTTCAGGTTGTTTATTGAACCGGGAACACCATCAACCAATACGAGTGGACTACCGCCGCTACCACCACTGTTAATAGAGGTAAAACCACGTACATTAATCTTTCCATCTGATCCTGGTCTGCCGTCTCCAAAGGAGATATTTAAATTGGGAACGGCTCCTTGTAAGCCCTGGGTTATGTTGGCTATCGGACGATCTTCAAGCGTTTTGGTGTTTACAGTGGCTACGGCACCTGTCAGGTTCACTTTTTTCTGCGTGCCATAACCAACTACTACAACCTCATTCAGGTCGCTCTGATCTTCCAGCATTCTCACAATTAATGAAATTTGCTCGCCGGCTTTAATTTCATAATTCTTTAAGTTTTGCGTGCGAAAGCCAACGTAACTGATTATAAATGAATATCCTTTACCAGCAGGCAGATCGGTAAAGGTGAATAAACCTTTACTATCGCTGGATGTGGTTTTTTTTAGCTGAGTAGACTCGTTAACAGCCATAACAGAAACACCAACAAGTGGGAGGCCCTTTTCGTCGTTAATTGAACCGGTTACCTTGCCCCCCGTATTTACCTGGGCAAGACCCAGAGAGGTGATGCTGAGCCCTAGCAGAAGTAATAGGAGCCTTCTGCTAAAGCGTTTTAAAAAAAGAGTAATTTTTAACTGCATGATTTTGGTTGTTTAAAGTAGATTGTGATTTATTATGGTTTTTATTAAATGATGATTTCTTATTTTTCTTCTGTAATTTGATAAGAGCTATCAGGAAGCTCAGTTATAGTCAGGTTGTTTAGCAATGCGATTTTATTCAGTATTTCTTTCAGCTTGTCTGTTCCATTGAATTGCCCGGTTAAAAGGATTGGCTTTTGAACTTTATTGCAATTTATTGGTCGGTTATAGCGCTCTGAAAGTTCTGAGCAAACTTGCGCTAATGGTGTTTTATCAAATTCGAGTACCCCACCAACCATAGGAGCTGTGTTTTCAATTGCAGATGGTTTTGGTTTTTTTATTTGCATTTGTTGTCTTAAGCCTTGCTCAAACTGAGTAATTTTTACTTTTCCGGCAGCGTAGCGAAACTGCTGGCCAGGATAAAGTATAACCTGGTTGAATGGTTCTTTTGATGCCCCGGTTGCTCTTTCTATCATTATTTTTCCTTTAAAGAGTCGCACCTCTACGTTAGTTCCTTTAAAGGCTCTTACACGGAAGGAGGTTCCTAGGGCTGTGGTATTGATGCCTTCTCCTGTAACTGTAAATGGACGGGTGCTATCATGGGCTACATCAAACGTGGCCTCGCCTTGCAGCATTAGATTTCGTTGGCTTGGGGGGAATGGTTGTTGGTATTGAAGGGTGCTGTTCGGACTCAATTTAACAACGGAGCCATCTTTTAAATTGATTACCTGTGCCGTTGAATCGGAATTGTGTATTGTAATCTGCTTATTTTGAGACGCGGGTTGTTGATAAGATAGTTGTTGTTTATTTCCTTCTGGAACAAGGTATTTCACTGTAAGTATTGTTAGAACAGCGTAAGCCAGTACGGCAGCAACGGCTGTCCAATTGAATTGCTGCCACCATAGTATTTTAACACGCCCGGCTTCTATCCATTCTTCTTCCGGCAGCAAACGTTCTAATAAGCCCGGATCATTCTTAAGACAATTGTGTACATATTCTGCCTCAGAGGGGCTGCATTGTTGATTGAGGAATTTTTGAAGCAGTTGCTTGTCCATTTTGATCGCATTTATAATACTAATACGCAGCCAAAATGCTTTGCCTCTGCTCTTTACATAAATTTAATGTTATTAATATTTTGGTAACATGAGGGTCGAAGCGTGTTACAGGAAAAAAAAGAAAACATTGTCTCTTAATTTTCTCCTAAGGAGCTTTAGGGCTTTTCCGATATGGTCTTCTACGGTGCTGGTAGAGATAGACATCATTTGTGCAATTTCTTTATGGGAATACCCTTCGATCCGGCTTAGCTGGAAGACCTTTTTCCTTGCCGGAGGTAATGCCGAAATTGCAGAATGGATGTCGTCATTAAGCTGTTTTACCAGGGCATCATTGATTGCAGAAGGTTCTCCAACAACATCAAGGTAACCCATTTCTGTGCTTTTGCGTACGGCTAACCGTCTTATTTCATCAATCATTACTGTTCTGCAAATTCTGAATAGCTGTACATTTAGGGCTATATTTGGGTTTAATGCAGATGCATTTTTCCAAAGTTTAATAAAGCTCAACTGAGCCAGCTCTTCAGCGAATGTTACAGATCCGGTACGCTTGAATAAATAAGTATAAGCTTGACGATGGTAAGTGGAATAAACGTTCGAAAAAGCTTTATCACTACCGGCTATTAGATCAATAAGGAGAGCATGATCATCTTTCGGGTACATCTACATCATTTTGATCTGCAAAAAGAAACAAATAGTGTTGCAGAAAATATATAAACAGATTAATTTTTTGTTAAGTCTGCGCTGGTTCTGCCTTTGGCCCAAATATCTCTGATTGTATCTTCATCGCCATGTCCATTAGGCACGGCGGCACTGCGGTTATTGGCATCATACCATTTCTTATTGGTAAGTTTTGTAGTTTGTCTGCTCCCTGGCATTTCAAGAAATCCATTAGGATCAGCCTTTGCAAGCCAATTATAGGCATGGTGTAGCCAATCTCGACGGTATTGATCACTTTGCTTTGCAAACCAGCTGATCTCATCGTACCCCCAAACGTAAATATCTCCAACAGGTTTGCCCGGCGACTTACTTGCACCAAAGTTATCCAGCTCTGCCAAGTAGGGTAGGTGTTCGCATGTCCAGCCACTTGGAGTTATTCCGCCTTTGCTGCGGTTAAAAAGAGCGTCAGAATGCCCAACTTTAAGAATTGCTTCTTCCGGTTTTTCAGGTGTTTCCAGAATCCTTAAAGGGAAAGAATGAAAGTCCATAAGCAATTTGCCTTCG